>SDBT01001386.1_pt1 | contig 42531 bp, 42 predicted proteins | sample 2277101 | NCBI WGS metagenome assembly SDBT01 (sample SAMN10404973, study PRJNA504765) | marine sediment metagenome | isolation source: marine sediment core GS10_PC15, 103 cmbsf | place: Arctic Ocean: Southern Knipovich Ridge | collected 2010 | reverse complement strand
AGGTATACCATAGATGACCTCGTGGAAAAGTCGGACGTGGTATTAATCGGCAAGGTAGTCGACATTTTCCCTTCAAGGCAAGTGGATAAGCCACCATGGACGGTAATTACCGATGTGGTTATCGAGGTCGAGCGTTACCTGTATGGTCAGTCCCAATCCACATACATCGCCGTTATGGTACCGGGTGGTCGGACTGAAGAAATGGTCGTGCGGGTTAGTGACCAACCGGTATTTAATCTGGAGGAAGAAGTAGCCCTGTTTTTATACCTACAGATATCTGGGATTACGCCTCCAGAAGGATTTAACCGTGATGAATACTACATGGTCACCGGAAGCATACAGGGCAAACCCGGCTACAGCGATGACATCATGGTTACCTGGGAAGGTGAGCGGTTTACTGTCTCTGAGGTTGCGCAGAAGATAGCCTCAATTCATGGTGGTGAATAAACCGCTTTCTATTAGAACAGGAGGTAACCATTTCGAAAATCAGTGCATCAGAAACAGATAGACACTTTGTTGTAGAATATAGATACCATGTTGCTGGCAATAGATATCGGTAATACTGAGATTTCACTCGGAGCCTTTGAAGGTGAAGAGCTTCGGGCGACATGGCATCTGGCCACGCGGATTCACCGCGTGGCTGACGAATATGCCGCCCTGATGATGAACCTGCTCCAGCACCAGAATATGAAGCTGGAAAACATCAAGGAGATAGTATTATGCTGCGTGGTGCCGCCGTTGCTCTCCACCTTTGTTGATATGTGTCACCGGTATTTCAATGTGACCCCGCTTGTGGTTGGTGCGGGCGTAAAGACCGGCGTGCGCATTCGCATGGACAATCCCCGCGAAGTCGGTGCCGACCGCATCGTCAACGCCGCCGCCGCCCACCACCTCTACGGCGGACCGATCATCATCACCGACTTCGGCACCGCCACCACCTTTGATACCGTCTCCAAGGAAGGCGACTATCTGGGCGGCGTCATCGCGCCGGGGATTGGGACCGCTGCCGAGGCGCTGTTTATGCGCGCCGCCATGCTGCCGAGGGTGGAACTGGTACGCCCCAGTCACGTTATTGGCACCAGTACCACCTCCGCGATGCAGTCGGGTATAATATACGGCTACATCGGGCTGGTTGAGGGTATAGTGTCCCGCATTCAAGAGGAACTGGGCGAAAAGACAGCAGTGATCGCCACCGGAGGCTATGCCGATTTAATCGCTAATGAGACGAGCATTATCAATACCGTAAACCATGATATCACACTTATCGGCTTGAAATTGATTTATGACATGAATCAGACCTGATATCCTCTCGGTCCAGGTGCTGAGGAGGCATTATGTTAAATGATAAGACCATAATACTGGGTGTAACCGGCGGCATTGCCGCCTACAAGGCAGCCGACCTGGCGAGCAAATTGACGCAGGATGGCGCCAGGGTCGAAGTGGTCATGACCGAGGCCGCCACCAAGCTCGTGGCTCCGCTCACCTTTCATACTTTGACGCACACAAAAGTTATCACCGATATGTTTACCGCACCCATTGAATACGGCGAGACGCATATATCATTGTCGGAAGCCGCTGACGCGGTTGTCATCGCCCCGGCAACGGCCAATACCATCGCCAAGATAGCTGCCGGCATGGCGGATAATATGCTGACCGGCGTGGTGCTGGCCACCAGGGCGCCGGTTATCATCGCCCCGGCGATGAACGTGAACATGTGGGAGAACCCGGTTACTCAGGAAAACATCAATAAACTGAAAGCCCGGGGGTTTATCATAGTTGAACCCGGCTACGGTCGCCTCGCTTCGGGCAAGATGGGACACGGTCGCCTGGCCGATATCGAGATTATTCTCGGTACCATCAAGCAGGTGCTGGGCAGGAAGGGAGACCTGGCCCGCAGATGCATCGTGGTCACCGCCGGCGGAACCCAGGAGCCGATTGACCCGGTGCGGCACATCGGCAACCGCTCATCAGGAAAGATGGGCTATGCCGTGGCGGAGGCAGCACGGGATAAGGGCGCAGAGGTAACACTGGTTACTGCCCCCACCTCCCTGCCCGACCCAGCTGGCATTGAAGTGGTTCATGTCCAGACCGCCCACCAGATGAAGGAGGCGGTAGCCAAAGCGGTAAGCAAAGCCAATGCCCTGATTATGGCCGCCGCCGTCGCCGATTACCAGCCGGAGAGCACGTCAAGGTCCAAAATTAAGAAAGCGTCCGACAGTTTGACTCTGGAACTGGTCAGAACGCCCGATATTATAACCGAGGTAGAGGGAAAATTTATCAGGGTCGGTTTTGCCGCGGAAAGCGAGGACGTGGTCGTCAACGCCAGGCAGAAGCTACAGAAGAAAAACCTCGACTTGATAGTGGCCAACGATATCACCAGCACCGATAGCGGCTTCGGCGTGGATACCAACAAGGTCACCATCATCGATAAAAACGGAAAAGCAGAAAACCTGCCTCTCTTAACCAAGAGAGAGGTTGCGGAAAAGATACTGGACAGGGTGGTGAAATTAATTTCGTAATCCCAAGGGGAGAGGTTACTAAAGCAAATCTAGAAAGGTCGTTATGACGGACTCAGCCAATACTCAACAGGAAATGCCCAAGGCCTATGAACCGGGCAAGGTGGAGCAGAAGTGGTACCGGTTCTGGATGGACAAGGGCTACTTCAAGCCGGAAATAAACCCGGACAAAAAACCTTTCGTTATCATTATGCCCCCGCCCAACGTTACCGGCGAGCTGCATCTCGGCCACGCGCTGACCGCCACCATGGAGGATATCCTGACCCGCTGGCACCGTATGAGAGGCGAGCCAACGCTCTGGCTGCCCGGCGTTGACCATGCCGGTATCGCGGCGCAGGTGGTGGTGGAGAAGATGCTGGCATCAGAAGGACTGAGCCGCCATGAGATGGGCAGGGACAGGTTCCTGGAAAGGATGTGGCAGTGGGCCAATAGCTGCCGCGGCACCATTTCAGAACAGCACCAGCGACTGGGCATCTCCTGCGACTGGGACCGTGAGGTATTTACACTGGACGAGGGCCCGAGCCGGGCGGTACGCACCGCCTTTGTCCGACTCTACGAGAGAGGATTGATTTACCGTGGTGAGCGCATTATAAACTGGTGTCCCCGCTGTTCCACCGCCCTCTCCGACCTTGAGGTGGAGCATAAAGATATCGGCGGACACCTGTACCATGTCCGCTATCCTCTTGCCGAAAACGATAATGAATTTATCACCGTAGCCACCACCCGACCGGAAACGATACTCGGCGATACGGCGGTAGCCGTCAACCCCAAAGATAAGCGCTTTAAAAATATGATTGGTAAAAAGGCAATCCTGCCCGCGGTGCACCGCGTCATCCCCATTATCGCCGACGAGGCGGTTGACCCCAAATTCGGCACCGGCGCGGTGAAAATCACGCCGTCGCATGACCCGACGGACTTCGAGGTGGCCCAGCGCCACGGTCTGCCACTGGTTAACATCCTGAACGATGACGCCACCATGAACGAAAATGCCGGTCCTTACGTTGGGATGGACCGCTTAGCCTGCCGGAAAGCGATTATAGAAGACCTGGAGAAAGCAGGGCTCTTCGTCAAGGTTGAGCCACATTCCCACGCCGTGGGACACTGCATCCGCTGCCAGACGATGATTGAGCCCATCGCCAGCCAGCAGTGGTTTGTCAGTGCCGAGCCTGTGGCGAAACCGGCTATTGAAGCGGTAACCGGTGGACGGATAACCATAGTTCCCCAGCGTTTCACCAAGGTTTACCTCAACTGGATGGAGAACATCCGCGACTGGTGCATCAGCCGCCAGCTGTGGTGGGGACACCGCATCCCGGTATGGTACTGTCAGGACTGCGATGAGCTTACCGTTTCCGTCGAGGACCCCGCTGCCTGTCGAAAATGCGGCTCAACCAGGCTGGAGCAGGACCCCGATGTCCTGGATACCTGGTTCAGCTCGGCACTGTGGACGCATTCTACGCTCGGCTGGCCGGACGACACCGAAGACCTCCGCTACTTCTACCCGACCTCGGTCATGGAGACCGGCTACGACATCCTCTTCTTCTGGGTGGCCCGCATGATAATGATGGGCATTGCCGACTGCGATGACATTCCCTTCCACACCGTCTTCCTGCATGGCCTCATCCGCGATGAGAAAGGGGAGAAGATGAGCAAGGTCAGGGGCAACGTGCTCAATCCCATCGTCCTGCTCGAGCGGTACGGCACCGATGCGCTGCGCTTTGCCCTCTCCACCGGCACAGCCCCCGGCAATGATATCAAGCTGGCATCATCCAGGCTAGAAGCCGGCCGCAACTTCTCCAACAAGTTGTGGAACGCCGCCCGATTTGTAATCCGTAGCATTGAACCCGGAACGAAAGCTCTCGAAATGCCGGACCAGCTGCCGCTTGAAGACCGCTGGATTTTGAGTCGGCTCAATCGCACCGCAGCCAGTGTGAGCAGGTTGATAAATGAATTGCAGCTTGGCGAAGCCCTGCGCCAGATACACGATTTTCTCTGGAACGAATACTGCGACTGGTATATCGAGTTCGCCAAAATCCGCCTCCGCCCCGATACCGACCTGCCATCGCCGCTACCGGTCCTGATTCACGTGCTTGATACCTCGCTGCGGTTGCTGCATCCCTATATGCCCTTCGTCACCGAGGAACTGTGGCAGAACCTGAAACGTTCCCTGCCCGCTGACTGGCAGGAAGCCGAGTCCATCATAATTGCTGACTATCCTGAAGCCGATAATAAAGCTATTGACCGGGAGGCAGAACGGGTGATGGAGACAATGATAGAAATCGTCCGCGCCATCCGCAATGCCCGGGCTCATCACGGCGTGGAGAGCAATCGCTGGATAGAGGCGCAGATTTTCGCCGGCAAACTGACCACGTCTATCGTTCCCTATACCGAGACCATCCAGACGCTGACACGGGCCAGGCCGGTTGTCTTTTTGAAGCAACGCGATGAAGGTGCCTCGCGAGAGGAATCGCTGGTATCGGTCCTGAAGGAGGCCGAGGTTATCATTCCCATGTCCAGCATGTTCGACATGGAAGCGGAAAGGATGCGCCTGCAGAAGGAGATAGACCAGAGTCAGGCTGAGATGGAGCGCCTGAAAGTCCGACTGGATAACCAGGAATTTTTAGCCAAAGCTCCAAAATCGGTTATTGATAAGGAGCGCCGGAAGCTGTACACTATAATTGACAGGCTGGAGCGACTGAAAGAGCAGATCAGTAAACTCTGAGGAGGAGGGAGATGTACGAGAGAGTTCTGGTCCCCCTGGATGGTTCCAAAGTCGGTGAGGCGGCCCTGGACCACGTGGAGAGGCTCCTCTCCAAGATATCACCGGACGTAAAGACCGAGGTAATTCTTTTCCAGGTATTGACCTCGCTGACCCACTATGTGATTGCCGGGGAGGCAAGCGTTCAGGTGCCCTATACGGATAAAGAGATAGCAAACATTACAAAGAAAGCCAAGGGATACCTGAATAAGACCGGAGAAAACCTTAAAAGCAAAGGTATCAACGTTAAAACGAAAGCAGCTTCAGGGAAAGCGGCGGATGAAATTGTCAAAGCGGCGGATGAGTTCAAGGTCGACCTCATTGCCATGTCAACTCACGGTCGTTCGGGGCTCAGCCGGCTTACCTTTGGCAGCATCACCGACAAGGTCCTGCGTACGGCAGGTGTGCCGGTGCTGGTGGTACGGGCGCCAAAAGAAACAGTGAATGCCTAGCGAGCGAAGTGATACCTCAATGCCTGCGCCCGGCGGTCAAATCCTCAGCCGCCAACACGCTAAAAATCCCTTTATAAGTCCATTGCCGTTTCAGATATTCAAGCGCCTTCCTGGTATCGCTGGCCACCTTGGCACGCTCACACTGCTCAACACGATATTTAAACAGCCAGTAGGAAAATTCCTTCATCTCGGCCAGCGTGATTGACCTCAGTTGCGGATAACCTGCTTCCTTGCGGAAGCACTTTAGCAATGCCTGCCTGCTCTCCCCGTAAATCCGACGGTATGCCTCATTGTTGACGTCACTATCGTTGTTGAAGCCGGATACCCGCCTCTCTTTGAGCACCTCCTCCTCAACGGCCATTATCATTGCCTGCTCCACGGTAACGCCGTAGAAGTAGTTCAGGTACTGGTTGTACTTGCTCTGCCCGATAAACGCCCTGACTTCTTCGGGACTGAGTTTCAGGGGCGGTCTGGCGTGGAAAAGGAGCGCTTCTTTCTCGTCCACGGGCAGAAGGTCGTCAACCGTCTCGCAGAGTCGCTCTGCCAGCAGCAGCCAGTCAAAGGCTTCCCCGGCAATGAGGTATCGGTATATCCTGCCTTGATGGTCTTCTATCGCCGAGCTCCACATCCCCATCGCCTCCAGCAGGGCGACATACCAGTGCCTGCCGCCGGCAATCTCCTGTTCCAGGTGCCTGATTGCCTCGGCATCGCTGGCCAGAAGCGATTTTGAAGATGTCGCCTGTTCCGATGCAACCTTCATTATTACCCTTTTCCCCGAACAGAGCTCTCTTTTTCCGGAAACTCGGCCTTCAGCCTTTCGTAAAAGTCCAGCTTACCCGTGGTCACCAGCTCAATAATTTTTTTATTTATTGCCTCCCCCACCCCCGGGATTTCCTTCAATCTATCCTCCGCCACAAGCTGCCCCACATCCACCGGCAGCTCTTCTATAGCACGCGCCGCCTTCTCATACGCCCGTATCTTGAAGATATTGTCCTTCTTGAGCTTTAACAGCTCCGCGATTTCAAGGAATATTTGGGCGATTTCTGAGTTTTTCATCAGATTTCTATCCAATTAAATTTTGGCAGAAATAATTACTTCTCTTTCCCCTTCCACACATCCCCGTAATTATATGCCGTTACACCCCACCACCTCGCCTTGATGATGCGCATCCAGAAAAAGAACAGGACAGGGTGTTTCTCCCCCCACGGCACCAGCATCTGATAGTAGGTGGTATTGTAAAGCTCGTCGCTTTTCTGGTCCTTGTCCCTGGCTTCCTTTATCTTATCCAGGACGTACTTCCGGAACTGCATCCTTTTCCGGTGCTTTTCCTCTTCTTTGGTGAGCGACCTTTCCAGATTGGCCAACCCGTCCAGCTCTCCGTTTATTTCCTGACGCAATTCCTTTTCCTGTTCTTCACTTATCATGCTCTCATATCACCTTCCACAACAGTGTTTGTATTTCTTGCCGCTCCCGCAGGGGCAGGGTTCATTGCGCCCTATCTTCCTGCCACCCACCCTGGCTTTCTGTTTGCCGCCGGTGCTGCCCCGCCCGACGACCTGGGCCATCGGCGACGGTGCCTGCGCCGACGGTTCTTTCCTGGCAATATTCACGTGATAGATGGTATGAACCACATCATGCTGGATGGTTTCGAGCAGCGTCTGAAACTGCCGGTAGCCCTCGCGCTTGTAGGCATCCACCGCCCGCGTCTGGCGCAATGTCTGCCACCCCGCCTGGAGGCGCATATTCTCCATTGCCGTCAGGTGTTCCACCCACAGGCTATCAACGATGCGCAGCATGACCAGTCGCTCGAGCACCCGCATGTTTTCCGGCCCCAGCTCCTTTTCCCGCTCCTCATAAAGCGTCTCCGCCAGCTCGGTGAGTTTCTCTTCAACCTGCTTCGGCTTCATTTCCAGCAGCGAGTCAGCAGTCAGCGCGGGGGGCAGTGGAAAGACCGTGGCCACATCGGCGAGCAGACCTTCCACATCCCAGCTAAGTCCGTGCTCATCAGCCATGTGGCTGCCCACCATATTCCGTATCTCATCCCGCACCATGGACAGAATGTTTGTCTTGAGGTCGGTGCCGTCCAGGATTTTTCGGCGTTCCGCATAAATAAGCTCGCGGTGCTTGTTGACGACGTCGTCATACTCGACCAGGTGTTTGCGCATATCAAAGTGGAAGCCCTCCACCCTGACCTGGGAACCCTCAATGGAGCGGTTCACCAGCTTGTTCTCAATGGGCATGCTTTCGTCCATCCCCACCCAGTCCATAATGCCTTTAATGCGCTCGCCGCCGAAGCGCCGCACCACTTCATCCTCAAGGGAAATGAAAAAGCGCGAACTGCCCGGGTCTCCCTGCCGTCCCGAGCGACCCCGCAGCTGGTTATCGATCCGCCGTGCCTCGTGGCGCTCCGTGCCGATGACATGCAGCCCACCATTTTGTACCACCTGGTTATGTTTCTCCTGCCATTCGGTTTCACTCTGGCCGTCCAGGCTCCCACCGAGCACAATGTCAACGCCCCGGCCCGCCATATTGGTGGCCACGGTAACCGCTCCCAGTTCTCCCGCCCGGGCGATGATATAGGCTTCCCTCTCATGGTTCTTGGCGTTGAGCACCTCATGGGGAATGCCTTTTCGCTTTAGAAGGTCGCTCAGGTACTCCGATTTCTCAATGGAAACGGTACCGAGCAATACCGGACGCTTTTCCCCGTGCATCTGCTCGATTTCACGCACCACGGCACCAAATTTTCCCTGCTCGTTCTTGTAAATCTGGTCGGGGAAGTCATCGCGTATCATCTTCTCATTTGTTGGGATTTCCACAACTTCCAGACCGTATATTTTATGAAACTCCTCCGCCTCGGTGGTGGCGGTGCCGGTCATCCCGGCCAGCTTCCCGTACATGCGGAAGTAATTCTGGATGGTGATGGTGGCGAAGGTCATCGTTTCCCGCTGCACCTTGACTTTCTCCTTCGCCTCAATCGCCTGGTGCAGTCCTTCGGAGTAGCGCCGACCGAACATCAGCCGCCCGGTAAACTCATCAACGATGATGACCTCGCCGTCCTTGACCACGTACTCCTTATCGCGCTTGAAAAGCACGTGAGCCTTCAGGGCATTGTCCAGAAAACGGGTGAAAACATAGTTGGCCGGGTCATAGAGGCTCGGCGACTTCAGCAGTCCCTCTCTTTTCAGCATGGCTTCCATGGTGCTGATGCCGGCGTCGGTCAGGCTGACGTTCCTCTCTTTTTCGTCAACGACGTAATCAACCTCCACTCTGAAGCGAGGGATAAGGCGGGCAAACACGTTGTATATCTGACCGGATTCTTCGGCCGGGCCGCTGATGATAAGCGGAGTGCGGGCTTCATCGATGAGCAGGTTATCCACCTCATCAACGATGGCATAGTGCAGCTCGCGCTGCACGCACTGCGACAGGTCAATCACCATGTTGTCCCGCAGGTAGTCAAAACCAAACTCGCTGCTCGTCCCGTAGGTGATGTCTGCTTCATACGCCTCTCTGCGGGAAACGGGGCGGAAATGTCGCCAACGGCTTTCTTCCGAATCAAACTCCGGGTCATAAAGGCGCGATGGCTGGTGTTCGTCCGGCGTCTGCTGCGGATAGATGCTGGCCACCGTCAGTCCCAGCAGGTGATAGATTGGCCCCATCCAGTACGGGTCGCGCCGGGACAGGTAATCGTTCACCGTCACCAGATGGCAGCCGCCGGTCAGTGCATTAAGGTAAAGGGGGAGAGTCGCCACCAGCGTTTTCCCCTCGCCGGTCTTCATCTCGGCGATTTTCCCCTGATGAAGGACAATGCCTCCCATCAGCTGGACGTCAAAGTGGCGCTGGCCGATGGTCCGCCTGGCCGCCTCACGCACGGCAGCATAGGCTTCCGGCAGGAGCTGGTCGAGCGTCTCACCATCCTTCAAACGTGCCCTGAATTCGTCCGTCCTGGCCCGCAGCTCGGCGTCGCTGAGCTTCTCAAACTCGGGCTCCAGGCCATTGATATCTTCGACCATCGGCTGCAGCTTTTTGAGCTGCTTTTCATTTGAATCGACCAGGCTGCCCAGCCACTTAAGCATCCTCTTCCTCCCTGATGAGCTCTCTGGCCTTATCCGCCACATCTTCCCAGACCATGATGGTCACCTCGCCCATGCCATTAATGGCGAACGCGTGTACGGAAGGGGCGGCATTCGCTTTCATCAGACACGGTATGCCATTGCTTTCCAGAAAGCTCTTGATAATCCGGGCTTCGGCCTCGCTGGCTGCCCGGTATATTTCCACTGTCTTTTTATGCTTTGTCACCGCTGCTCACTCGAACATGGCCCCTATGGACAACCCGGTATGAATGCGGTGAATGGCCTCGCCGAGCAGTGGCGCCATGGAGAGAACTTTTATCTTATCCACCTTTTTATTATCCTTCACCGGAACGGTATCGGTCACCACCACTTCCTTTACCGGACAGGAGCCAATTTTCTGAATCGCTGACCCGGAAAAAATGGGGTGAGTACAGCAGGCATATACGCCTTTGACACCGTTCTTAATTAGCGTCTCAACAACGTTGACCAGAGACCCCGCCGTATCTATTTCATCATCCACGGTGAGCGCGGTCATGCCCTCCACTTCACCGATGACATTCAGTGTCTCCGCCTGGCCAACGTTACCGATACGTCGCTTCTCCATAATGGCCAGCGGCGCATTGAGTTTTTCGGCCAGGTCCCGCGCCCGCTTGGTGATACCGATATCGGTGGCTACCACCACCAGGTCATTAAATTTGCTTTCTTTAAAATAATTAGCCAGTAAATTCAGAGCTGTCAGCTCGTCCACCGGTATGCTGAAGAAACCCTGAATCTGCGCGGCATGGAGGTCAACGGTCAGCAGTCGGTTCGCCCCGGCCACAGTCAGCAGGTCAGCAATAAGCCTCGCGGTGATGGGGACGCGAGGCTGGTCTTTCTTATCGGTACGCCCGTATCCGTAGTACGGCACGACCGCCGTAATTCGCTTGGCTGAGGCTCGTTTGAGGGCGTCTATCATAATCAGCAGTTCAACGAGATTGGTGTTAACCGGTGAGCACAATGGCTGGATGATAAAGGTATCACGCTCGCGAACATTCTCCAGAATGCGGACAAAGATATTCTCGTTGCTGAACTGAAATACCTCGTTCTTACCCAGAGGTATGCCAAGGTAATTGACCACCTCCTTGGCCAGCTCAGGGTGGGCATTGCCCGTGAATACCTTTAACTCATCCATCGGCGCCTGTCTCCTTTAGCCATAGTGTTTAGTCCATATAGATTATAGCACGATTAACTGCTCACCTCACTACCATAAGCTTTAATCGTGCTGAACTTGACAACACGCATTTGCATCTTTATAATAAAAGAAACCCCCATTAAAAACTTGACAGCTAACGTTATTTCTGTATAAATTAACAAGAACGTCCCCCTGTAATCGGTGCTATCTGTTGTCAAAGTCCAACCTCAATAAACATGCTGCCAAGAAAACTGAAGGTTTTTTCTTGATTTTTGAGATTTGGTTTCCTGCATGCCAAAATATATCTTTGTAACCGGTGGTGTAGTTAGTTCTGTTGGCAAGGGTGTAGCCGTCGCTTCCATGGGCACCATCCTGAAGAGTCGTCGGCTCAAAGTCACGGCACAGAAACTCGACCCCTATCTCAATGTTGACCCGGGCACGATGTCCCCTTACCAGCACGGTGAGGTGTTTGTCACCCAGGACGGTGCCGAGACTGACCTTGACCTTGGCAACTATGAACGTTTCATTGACGTTGATGTAACCCAGGAGTCGAACGTTACCTCGGGCCAGATATACAGCGCAGTCATTGCCAAGGAGCGGCGGGGGGATTTCCTCGGCGGCACGATTCAGGTTGTGCCTCACGTCACCTCCCAGATAAAGTCGTGTTTTAAAAGCCTGGCAGATAAGTCCGGTGCGGACGTTATCCTCATTGAAGTCGGCGGCACGGTGGGCGATATCGAGGGCCAGCCCTTCCTTGAAGCCATCAGGCAAATGCGCAACGACGTCGGGCGGGACAACGTGCTCTACGTTCACGTTACCCTGCTCCCTTATCTTAACGCGACCAAGGAGCTGAAGACAAAACCCACCCAGCACAGTGTCAATGAGCTGCGCCGCATGGGTATCCAGCCTGACATCATTATCTGCCGCAGTGACTTTCCGATTCCGGAAGGTATTAGGGATAAAATATCCCTGTTCTGCGATGTGGAACGAGAGGCAGTTATTCCTCTACCGACCGTATCCACGATTTATGAAATACCTCTCTTGCTGGATGAAGCGGGTCTCGGGCGATTACTCGCGCACAAGCTTCACCTGCCGACCAAAAGAACCAATTTAAAAGAATGGCGCAACCTTGTGGAACGATTGAAAACGGACCACGAGCCGGTGAATATCGCGCTGGTGGGCAAATACGTTGAATTAACCGATGCCTATTTTTCGGTGCGTGAGGCACTATGCCACGCCGCACTCTATCACAATAGAGGGTTGAACCTTTTCTGGGTGCACTCCGAAGACCTGGAACGTGATGGCTGCGATTCGCTGCTCAGGTCGGCGCAGGGCATCATCGTTCCCGGCGGCTTCGGCATCCGGGGCATTGAAGGCATGGTCAGAGCCGCCGGCTACGCGCGGACCCATGAAATCCCCTACCTTGGCCTGTGTCTGGGCCTGCAGGTAATGGTCATTGAGTTTGCCCGCTATGCCCTGAGATCAAAGAGGCCGAATTCCACCGAATTTGACCCCGATACGCCCTACCCGGTGATAGATATCCTGCCGGAGCAGAAGAAAGTACACGAAAAAGGAGGCACGATGCGCCTGGGCAATTACCCCTGTGATTTGGTTCCCGGCACCCGTGCCGCACAGGCCTACGGTCAGAAACTGGTTCATGAGCGCCACCGGCATCGCTATGAGTTCAATAATGATTTTCGCGCCACACTGGAAAAAGCCGGCATGGTCTACAGCGGTCTCTCGCCGGATAATCGGCTGGTGGAAATCTGCGAACTGGCCAATCACCCCTGGATGGTAAGCTGCCAGTTCCACCCTGAATTTGGCTCCCGGCCCAGCCGCCCCCACCCGCTTTTCCGCGATTTCGTCGGTGTGGCCAAGGACGTGCTGCGCGAAGGTGCACAGCCACCCCTGCCTCTTTCCGCAGAACAGTGAGGATGCAATGAACTTCTTTTCAATACCGCAATCCGTAGCCAACGATTTGTCAGCCACGCAGAGCTTTTTCAATATATTTAAGATTTTTAATTCAGACTATAAAACGATAACTATTCCCCATCCGATGAGAAAAGGGGCACGGAAGTGAGGTGACACGATGAATATGGAAGACCTGGAAGGCAAAACACAAGCCGAGCTGCTAACACTGACCAAAGAAAAAGGCATCGACGAGGTAAAGAGCTTAAATAAGGAAGACCTGGTCATGCAATTGATTAAGGCAGATATTGAACAGGAAGGTCACGTATTCTGCCGCGGTATCCTGGATATCATGAGTGACGGCTACGGTTTCCTCAGGCAGGATACGCTGCTGCCCAATCAAGCCGATGTTTATGTTTCCCCATCACAGATTCGCCGCTTTGGCCTGCGCAATGGCGATATGATTGCCGGTCAGGGCAGACTGCCAAAAAGCAATGAAAAGTATTACAGTCTCCTGCAGATACTGGCTATTAATGACATCAACCCCGAGCACTCCAAAGAAAGGCCTCACTTCGGCTCGCTCACCCCTACCTTTCCTGACCGGCTCATCAACCTGGAGTATACACCCGGTGATCTATCCACGCGTTTGCTCAATATGATTGCACCAATCGGCCGCGGGCAGAGAGGCCTGATTGTCTCCCCGCCCAAAGCAGGCAAGACAATGCTGCTTAAAGCTATTGCCAAAGCCACGTCGACCAACTACAGCGACGTTCATTTGCTCGTCTGCCTTATTGGGGAGCGTCCTGAGGAAGTCACCGATATGAAACGCTCGGTGAAAGGAGAAGTTATCGGCGCCACCTTTGATGAGATGGTGGAGAACCAGACCCGCGTCGCCGAGCTGGCTCTGGAAAGAGCCAAGCGCATCGTCGAAAGCGGGAAGGATGTGTTTATCCTCCTGGATGGTATCACCCGCCTTACCCGTGCCTATAACCTGGTGATGCCCTCAAGCGGTCGTACTCTTTCCGGCGGCATTGACCCCACGGCGCTGCACCCCGCCAAGCGCTTCTTCGGCGCCGCCCGCAACACCGAAGAAGGCGGCAGCCTCACCATCATCGCCACCTGCCTTGTCGATACGGGCAGCCGCATGGACGACCTCATCTATGAAGAATTCAAAGGCACCGGCAATATGGAACTCCATCTCGACCGGCGGCTGTCAGAGCGACGTATCTTCCCGGCCATGGATATCCAGCGCAGCGGCACACGCCGGGAGGAACTCCTCATTGAAGAAAACAGCCTGAGCAAGATATGGCTGCTGCGACGCATGGTTGGCCTGATTGCCTCTGACTCAACTAACTTTACAGAAGCCACCGAGCGCATACTTGACCGACTGCGTAAAACGAAGAACAATGCTGAATTTCTGGACAGCCTGAACAAGGAGACGTAAATTGTCCTGCCGATACGGTGAGAGCAACCGCGGCGGCAAAGCCTTCCTGAACCCCAGAACCGGCCCACCTGAGAAGGCTGGCAGATGAGTGACGAGAGCACGAACCGGGAAAAAAGGTTCTCCCCCGGAATCATAGCCGGTTTATGCCTGGCGCTGTTCTTCGGCATTTCCCTGTTCATTCGGATTTATCTGCCGTATGACCATGTCTTCATCGGCGAATGGGTCAAGTTTACCAGCGTTGATGCTTACTTCCACATGCGCCTGGTGGACAATCTGGTGCACAACTTCCCCAACCTCATTGATTTTGACCCATACCTGCTCTACCCTTTCGGTATGAATCTGGACAACATCCACTTCTTTGACTGGTTTCTGGCCGGTATAATCTGGGTCATCGGCCTCGGTTCACCAACTCAGCACACCATTGACGTCATCTCGGTATATTTTCCCGCCGTACTGGGCGCGCTCACCGTTATTCCGGTTTTTTTCATCGGCAAGGAGCTATTCGGACGCTGGGCCGGAGTTATTGCTGCCGGTCTGATTGCCATACTGCCCGGTGAGTTTCTAGGACGCTCAATCCTGGGATTTACCGACCACCACATTGCCGAAACGCTGTTGACCGCCTTCACCATGCTGTTTCTCATTATGTCGGTAAAGCGGGCACATGAAAATGGCCTGACGGTTCAGCACCTCCGGAACAGGGACTGGAAAGTAATCCGCAAGCCGGTTATCTACAGTTTGCTCACCGGCCTTTCTTTAGGAATCTACCTCGTGACATGGGTTGGCGGATTGCTCTTCGTCTTCATCATCCTTCTCTACTTATTTATCCAGTTCATCCTCGACCATCTGAAGCGAAATAGCACCGATTACCTCTTGCCGGCCGGTACAATCACCTTCTTTATTTCTTTCATAATCTATGTAACATTCGTCGGCGGCACGTTTACCTCCAGGCCTTCCAGCGTAATACCCTGGCTCTCTCTGCTCATGGCAGCGGTTCTTCCCATCATTCTGCACGTACTCTCTCGTAGATTTAAAGTCTGGAAGCTCAAATTATACTATTACCCTGTTACGCTGCTTGTGCTGGGAGTGGCGGCTTTACTTATTGGAAATGCAATTTATCCTAACTTTATGAGAAACGTGTTAGACGTATTCAATCCGTTTGCGTCACGTACCATAATAGAAATGCAGCCTTTCCTTCGCCCACGAGGGGAATGGACTATTGGGCTTGCCTGGGGTAACTTCAATACCGGTTTCTTCCTGGCCTCTGCCTGCATACTCTATTCTATTGTTTATTTCATCCTGCGCATTTTCATCGGTAATAAGGTTTCTGAGTTCAAGATAGGCAACATCAGAATATTCCCTGAGTCGTTCGCCGCTGAAAAAAATATCTTACTGATATGGAGCCTGGTAATACTGCTGGCAACTCTCGGCCAGCGTCGTTTTGCTTACTATCTGGTCGTCAATGTAGCTTTACTGTCCGCTTTTCTGTCCTGGCAATTCTTCAGGTTGAATAAAGAAGTCCATCCCTCTGCCAAACACTTGAATATATTTGTTTCTCTGGCTGCGGTTATCTTCCTCATTTTTTATTCCGGCATCAGCCCGGCGATAGTAGCTATCTTGGTAGCAATGCTCATCGCCTATATATTCTGGCAATTCCTTCAGGCTTTCGGCCTTTTACAGCTATCCAAGACCAGGCTGGAACCGCAAAAAAAGAGCAAGTATAAAGGAAGGTCGCCGGCAGGATTTTCTTCCGCCCTGTACTATACAAATATCGCAGTGGTGATAATCGTTATATTTTTTCTGGTCTTCTTCCCCAATATAACTCCGGCAAAAAGCATTGCCTCCCTGGTGCAATTTGCTCCTCCCAACGCCTGGGTTCGTTCATTGGACTGGATGAAGGAAAATACCCCGGAACCTTTTGGCGACTCGAATTTTTACTACGAGCTCCATGAGCCTCCTATATCCGGTGAACAGTATGATTACCCTGATTCCGCTTATGCCGTCATGGCCTGGGTTGACTACGGCTACTGGATTAACCGTATTGCCCACCGACCCGTTAACCTCACTCCGGGTCCCGGAGGATTTTATGTGGCGACATACTTCCTCTCTCAGGGTGAAAACTCATCTCAGGAAGTAGAGTGGAAAACGAGGTGGGGACAGGAAATAATCCCGGAGAGCGATATAATCGACAAATTGGGCGCCAAATATATCATGCTTGACAACCAGACCGTAACCAGCAAGTTCTGGGCCTTGACCAGCTGGGCAAAACAGGAAGGAACGCAGTACTTTGATGCATATTTCATACCACAAGAAGAAGACAAACTGATACCGACAACGCTGTTTCATCCGGAATATTACCGCTCCCTCGCCATCAGGTTATACAACTTCGATGGCAAGGCGGTAACTCCGGAGCAGACGATTGTCATTTCCTACGAGGAAAAATCGTTCCAGGAAGGAGGTACCGTCAAGGTAGTCAATAACGTCGAATTTTTTCCCAGCTATGAAGAGGCAACCAGTTACATATCAAGTCAGAAATCGGGACAGTTCCGCATAGTCAGCGATTCGCCATTTGTAAGCCCGGTGCCACTTGAAGAATTGGAACACTACAAACTGGTTTACAGCTCCCCGGAGTCCTCACCTCAGCCCGGTGTGGGCAATGTGCCCACTGTAAAAATATTCGAATACGTAGAATAAATAGGCTCTTTTAACGCTTGTCTTCACTTGACAAAAACGGTCGAAAATCTAACTATTATATAGGGAGACGGAGGTTATATTACATGCAGATAAGGAAGACTTACAAAGAAATTAACCCCGAATTGCTCTACGCCGAAATAAAGGATTTTGTTCTGAAGCAGGGGGCCAGCCTGGGCGAGGAAAAGATGGAAACGTACGCCCTGCCCAGCGACACCTCTTCATTTATCACCCGGGGCACGCTGACTTTCAGAGTCCAGGAAAAGGAATGCCTGCGAGCCCACGTCGTTGGCTCCGCCAGAACGGAAACCAAGGTAATGCTGGACAGCGATGATAAACTCTTCTCGGCAGAGAAATTGTCAGCGTTGCAGGAGGACCTGGACTTCATTTTCGAGTCATACGAGGTGAAATAAGTTTATAATCCCGAGGCAAGCCGGTACATATTTTCATAGGCCTTGCCGAAATCGGGGTTATCCTTTTCCAGTCGGCTTTTCAGCGTTTTCATTTGCCGGATAAACGCGCCCCGGTCCTTACTCTTCACCATTTCCGCCCACTCCGCCACCTTCCTTTGGAATAGCGCCTCAACGTCCGGAACGTCAGGCAGGTTCATCTGGATAGAAGCATAAAGCTCCGGATTTTCCGAGATAACGCTTTCCACCAGGGTCAGCAATACCTTGTAGGTAATCCCGCCGAGGGTTGTTGGCTGTGTATTTGTATTCGAACTGAGTAGCGTATCCGCAGTCACAATGGCAATGAAATGAGAAAGCCCGAGAATAACGGCCATTTTATCGTCGTGCTCTTCGGGCGTCATGAGGCTGACTCTGGCACCTCTTGTTTCCAGATAATCCCTGACCTTATCCGCCAGCGCCCTTTCCTCGTTGCTGGTCGGAGTCAGTACAAAATTCTGTCCGGCAACCCCCTGCGCCCCCGGCCCAAAGAGCGGGTGTGTCCCCAGTACCAGCCTGGTATTCAGGTGCCGGTGCATAGCGGCTACGGGCATCACTTTTACGGAGGTGACATCAACCACCGCCTGTCCCGGCTGGATATGGGGGGCAAGCTCGACAACAATGTCCTCAAAAGTATCTATCGGCACCGATAGCACTACGACTTCAGCGTCTTTGACCGCCTCAATATTTGAGGCAGCAGCAACGCCAAGTCCCTGCCTGGCTTCCATGATTTTGCTTTCGGTTCGGCCACTGATAACCACCTGGTTGCCCTCTTCCAGTAAATGGCGGGCAAACCATCGTCCCATTTTCCCCGAACCGCCAATTATGGCAATCTTCACCCGTTCACCTCACGGTCGTCTTTTTTGCCTTCGGATACGAGCCCAGCACCTTGAGAAAAATGGACAATTTCTCCACCGTTGCCAGTGCTTCGCGGGCGGCATCGTCCTCACGGTGACCTTCAAAATCGAGATAAAAGTTATACTGCCAGGGCTTTTGCCGCGTCGGTCTGGATTCCAGTTTGCTCAGGTTTATGTTGCGACGGGATAGCTCACTGAGAACTTCATGGAGTGCACCCGGTCGGTCCTTCGTCGAAAAAACAATCGAGGTTTTATCATTCCCGCTTGGTGGTGAATCTTTTCGGGCCAGGATGAAGAATCGGGTGAAATTATTCGGGTTGTCCTCTATCTCTCTGGCGATGACCTTCATACCATAGATTTCCGCGGCCCGGGCACTGGCGATGGCGGCGCTGTCCGTTAACCCTTGTTCCTTGATCATCTTGACGCTTCCCGCGGTGTCATAGCTGGGAATCAGTACTGCGTTCAGGTGTTTCAGGAAACTGCGGCACTGTCCAAGCGCCTGAGGATGCGAGTAGACCTTCTTCACCGTATCCAGATTGGCATCAGGGCCGGCAATAAGGCAGTGGATTACCCTCACTTCAGTCTCGCCGCATACGCGGAGAGGGGATTCAAGCATGAGGTCATAGGCCCGGCTGATGCTCCCTTCCAGCGAGTTTTCCACCGGTATCACGCCGAACTGCACCCCTTCCTCCTCCACCGACTTGAAGACCTCTTCCAGCGTCTCCCGGGGCCGGATCTCTATCGACGTGCCGAAAACTTGAAAAGCGGCTTCCTCGCTGTAGGCGCCCACCTCACCCTGAAAGGCAACCGTAACGCCCTCTATATTCTTACACGCAGAGATGATGCGCTCATAGATATTTCCCAGGTCTTCCGCGCTGATGTCGATGTCCTTCTCCTGAGCGATGCGTTTGACATTCTCCAGGACCTTCTTCTCTCTCTCCCGGTCCTCAATGGAGCTGCCCTTTGCCCGCTTGTCCCTGCCTATCTCCTCGGCAATGCGTATCCGCTCACCGATGAGCTCGATGATTCTGGCATCAACACCATCAATTTGTTTCCTTAACTCTTCAAGGTTCATGACAACACCCTCGGCACAAGTCCTGCCTGCAGGACAAAGTCGCAGATAGTCACCGCCATCATCGCCTCCACCGCCGGCACCGCCCTGGGAACGATACAGGTATCATGTCGACCCATTACCGTGAGGCTTGTCCTGGTCATCTTCTGGATATCCACCGTTTCCTGACTTCTGGCGATGGAAGCGGTCGGCTTGACGGCAACCCTGACGATTACCGGCATACCGGTGCTGATGCCGCCCAGCACCCCACCAGCGTTGTTGGTCCCGGTAACGATTTCCCCATCCTTGATGTCATAAAGGTCGTTATTCTCCGAACCTTTCATGCTTGCGACGGCAAAGCCGGCACCGTACTCCACCCCTTTGACCGCCGGAATGGCGAACAGGGCTTTAGATAGTTCCCCATCAAAATTATTGAAGACTGGTTCGCCCAGTCCCGCCGGTACATTAAGGGCAACGCCCTCGATAGTCCCGCCCAGGCTGTCTTTCTCCCGCTTCGTCTGTTCTATCAATTGCGTCATTTTATCGGCGGCTTCATGGTCGGCGCACCACAGCGGGTTTTCTCTGGCTCTTTCTTTAATTTCGGCCAATGCCTGCGTGGTAGCTTTGATGCCGCCAATGTCAATGGTGTGGGCAAAGACATCGATGTCCAGGCGACCGATTAGCTTCCTGGCGATTGCTCCAGCCATGACGTAGGCTAAAGTAATCCTCCCCGTGAACCGGCCCCCGCCGCGGAAATCGTTGAATCCGCCGTACTTTACAAAGGCGGTATAATCGGCATGGCCGGGACGGAGGGCAAACCGGTTTTTCCTGTAAACTCCGGAATCGATATCCCTGTTCCAGGTGAGCATGCAGACAGGCGCGCCGGTGGTATGTCCGTCATAGACGCCGGAGATGATTTCCACTTTGTCCGGCTCCCACCGCTCCGTGGTGCCGACGGCACCGGGTCGCCTCCTCTCCACCTCCTGCTGGATATCCGCTTCGGCGATGGGGAGCCCCGCCGGACAGCCGTCAACCACCACTCCCATGCAGTGGCCGTGACTCTCACCAAAGCTGGTGAGAGTGAAAAGTTTCCCCAGACTGTTACCCATCTACTTCCAGCCTCCCTCCAATGTTTCTTAGTATATCCCAGAATTCCGGAAATGTCTTCTTAACGCACTCCGCACCGTTTATGGTGGTGTTCCCCACCAGTGTGCCCAAGATGCTGAAGGCCATGGCGATACGGTGGTCATCGTGGCTATCAATGACTGCGCTTCTCAGGCTTGAGCCCGTGATGAGCATTCTGTCCTTTTCCTCGGCGACCTTCACCCCCATCCTTTCCAGCCCCTCCCGGACAGCCAGCACACGGTTCGATTCTTTTATCCTCGCCCGGCCGATGCCCTCAAGCTCGCTCGTTCCTTCGGCCATCGCCGCCAGAACAGCCAGCGTGGGCAGAAGGTCGATGCAGTCGGACAAATCAGCACGCAGTGCTTTCAGCTTTGAACCCTTCACCCTGACCTCGTTTGGCGATACATTCACATCAGCGCCCATCTGTTTCAGGAATTCCAGCATAGCCCTGTCGCTCTGCAAACTCACTGGATTCAGGTTCTCTATCTCCACTCCGTCCGAGACCGCACCCAGCGCCAGGAAGTACGAGGCCGACGACCAGTCCCCTTCAACTTCATACCTGGTCGGTCGATACGTTTGTTTTACCGTATAGAAATCATCCATCTCTTGTGAGAATTCCACCTTTACGCCGAACTTGGCCATGCAGTCGAGGGTCATGGCCACATATGGCTTTGATTCCAGGGGCGTGGTCAGCCTTATCCGCATCCCTTCCTCGGCAAGCGGTGAGACCAGCAGCAGCGCCGAGACGAACTGTGAGCTGACATCACCGGGCAGCTCGGTATCCCCACCCTTTAACCTCCCCCCGTTGACCACCACCGGCGCCACACCATTATTTGAAGAGCAGTCCACACCCAGTCGCTGCAGCGCCTTCACCAGCGGCTCCACCGGCCTCTTGGCCAGCGAAGCGCCCGCCGTCAAACGGCATTTCCCCGGGACCACCGAGCATATCGCGGTCATGAACCGCAGCGTCGCCGCCGAATCGCCGCAGTAGAGGTCCGCCTCGGGCTGGCGAAGGTCGCCGCCATCGATTCGCCAGAGGCCTTCCGTCCGCTCCACGCGCACACCGATGTCGCCCAGCACCCTGACGGCAGCATCCGTATCATCCGCATATAGTGGATGTATTATTTCGCTCTGCCCGTGAGCCAGTGCCGCGCACATCAGGCCTCTAATCGTATAGCTCTTGGATGGGGGAGCAGTTATCTTCCCACCGATTGCCCCCTTATCAATGGTGACTTTCATGTTCACTTAATCCGGTTAGTATCTGCTCGACCACCCCGGTCACTTCCAGTTCGGAAGTGTCCACCGTTATATCAGCCGCCCGCTCATAGAACGGTTTTCTGAGCTTTAATAGTGCGTCGACCTTTGAGGCCTTATCTTCTGCTACCAGCAACGGCCTTTCATCTTTGTCGGATGACGTCCTCTTCAAAATCGCCTCGGGCGATGCCGTCAGATAGACGATAACGCTTTGCTTCCTGAGACGGTCAACGTTTATCTGGTTCAGGACAATGCCGCCGCCGCAGGCAATCACCGCGTTTTCCTTTTCCGCTACCTCTCTGGTCGCCTCAATCTCGCGCTCACGGAAAGCGATTTCCCCGTCCTGCTGAAAGATTTCGGGGATGGTCTTTCCCGCCTTCTTTTCAATGATTACGTCCAGCTCGATGAAATCTTTGCCCAGCTTCTCGGCCAGCAATCTGCCCACCGCCGTCTTTCCCGTTCCCATGAAACCGATGAGGGCAATGTTACTTTTCATGTGCTAAAGCCTTTGTCGCTGCCCCTTTCATGATTTCAAACGGTGCTTTCTGGCCGGTAAATTTCTCAAAGGCCAGCACGCCCTGCCAGACGAGCATGTCCAGCCCGTCTATGATCCGGGCACCGGCTGCCTTCGCCTCCCTGAGCAGCCTTGTTTCCAGGGGATTGTAAACGATATCGAAAACAGTCATATCTGATTTGAGCAGTTTTGCCGGCACGGGGGTCTGGTCAACGCCGGGAACCATGCCCGCACTGGTCGTATTGACCAGAACATCAGCCCCACCAAGCGCCTTGCTTAGATTCTCCTCACTTAATACCATCGCTTCCAGTTTCTTATGATAGTATTGCGTAATCTGGGATGCCAGCTCTTCTGCTTTGGGGAGAGTGCGGTTCAGGATGACCAGCTTGGCGCCTGCCTCGGCGAGGATAAAGGAGATTCCCTTCGCGGCACCGCCGGCGCCCAGTATGACGATGTTTTTACCTTCGGGCTCAATACCTTTCGACAGCAGCGCCTGCAGAAAGCCGGGGGCATCGGTATTGTAGCCGGCGAGCACTCCATCGTTATTAACTATTGTGTTCACCGCCCCCATTCTCTCCGCCAGCGGGTCCAGTTTATCCAGTAGCGGGATTACGTCCACCTTATGCGGTAGGGTAACGTTCAGGCCGACGAGGTTGAGTGCCCTGATGCCGGCTATCGCCTCCGGCAGTTCCTCCCGCCGCACGCGAAAAGGAAGGTAGGCATAGTCCAGGCCCAATGCTTCGAAGGCGGCGTTATGCATCACCGGCGACATGCTGTGCTCTATGGGATCGCCGATTATCCCGCAGATCCTTGTTTTTCCGGTTATGGAGCTCATCCTTTCACCATTTCGTAAATTTTCCGCAGGTCGCCCGCCGTAATCTGCCCCGACGCCGCCTCTCCGCCCGGTTCTATGGAAGCGTAGATGAACTCACCGCCTACCAGTGGACAGAGAAGTCGACTCACAGAGCCAAGCGGCCCCATGGCAAACGAGATAATTCTTTCTTCAGGAAATTCCCTGATTAGCTGCAGGGTGCTCACATTGTCCTCGAATTTCCGGGCGGTGGTAACCACCTTGCAGATATCGGCGCCGGCAGCCAGCTGCTTCTGCACCAGTTCCTTCATCACAGCAATCGAAGGCGTTTTTTCCGTATCATGATAGGAAATCAGGCATTTTGCCTTTTCCTTAATTTGCGTCACAACGTCGCTGAGATTTTCCGTGCTGAGCTCAATATCGATAATCTCCGCACCCAGTTCCAGGGCGTGGAGCAGTTCGGCGAGCCTTTCTTCCTCACCACCCCGCCAGATTCCCCCTTCGTCCCGTTTCCGATTGCAGGCAATCCAGGGTTTTGTAAGTTGTCTCGCGACCTCGTTCCAGTCAGAGCCAATCAGGTCGATTCGCACCTCGTATAAATCAACCAGCGACTCAACACGCTTGATAGCTTCAAGGTCACCATTCACTATGGAGGCGCAGATTTTAGGTCGTGTCATTCTGAGTTAATACCTCTTCGATTAAATTTGGAGAAACGTCATCGGCAACCACCGCGCTTCCGATTGATTTCAGCAGTACGAACCTGGCTTTTCCCTCACGCACTTTCTTGTCGTGCTGCATCGCCTGCATTATTTCCTCAACTCCGAGGTCGGGAATCTCTGTGGGCAGTCCGGCCTGCATAATTAATTTTTTTATCTTTCTTACTTCACCCTCGTCAAACATTCCAAGCTTATTGGCGATTCGGGCGGCTGCTACCATTCCAATGGCTACCGCTTTGCCGTGCTTTATTTTGAAATCGGAGACCGATTCAACCGCGTGTCCAATGGTATGGCCGTAATTCAAAATACGCCTCAAACCCATGTCCAGTTCGTCCTCCGCCACCACCTCCGCCTTGATGTTTACCGACTGAAAAACAATCTCCTCCAGGATATCCCCATCAAGTGATTTTATCCTTTCCATATTCTCCTCCAGAAAGGAGAAGAACCGACCATCCCGTATGGTCGCGCTTTTAATAACTTCGGCAAGCCCATTGACCAGTTCTTCATCAGGCAGAGATTTCAAGGTACCGGTATCGGTGATGACCATTTCCGGCTGGTAGAAGGCACCTATCATGTTCTTCAACTGACCGTGGTCTACCGCCACCTTCCCACCGACACTGCTGTCTACCTGGGCAAGCAGCGTGGTCGGCAACTGCACCAGCGGCACCCCCCTCTGATAGGTGGCCGCCACAAACCCCGCCAGGTCACCGATTACCCCTCCCCCCAGCGCCAGAATCGGCGTCGTCCTCTCAGCACGAACCGTAGTCAGTTGCTCGTATAGCAGTCCGGCGTTTTCCAGCGACTTCTGCTCTTCACCGGGAGGCACCTCAAGGGTGCTGACCCCGAACCCATCATCTTCCAGAGCCCGGCTCAGCGTGCGGCCATACAGTCTGTTCACGGTGGAGTCAGTGATAACCACCAGATGGTCGGCAAATCCGCGTTCCTTCAGATAGCGGCCTGTCTTAGACAGCAGTCCAGACCCGATAAATACCGGGTAGCTTTTACTGCCCAGCGCTACGCCAATCTCTCTCATCCGCTCATCGCCTTTACTTCGTGCTTGGGGGTAACCAGTTCATGGATTTTCTGGCAGGCGCCGATGACTTCCTTCAGCTCATCCGGCGTTATCATCTGCATACCGTCAACCAGCGCCTCCGACGGGTCGTAGTGTGTCTCTATCATCAGGCCGCTCGCCCCGGCGGCAACCGCCGCGCAGCTCATATTGAAAATAAGGTCGCGCCGCCCGGTGGCATGGCTGGGGTCGGCAACCACCGGCAGGTAGGTCTCCTTCTGAATTACCGGAATCGCCGAGAGGTCAAGGGTATAGCGGGTGTAGTTTTTCCCCTTTCCCACGGGTAATATGCCGCGCTCACATAGAATAATATCCTTGTTGCCCTCCGCTGCCATGTATTCGGCGAAAGACAGAAACTCATCAACACCGGCACCGAAGTGGCGCTTGAAGAGGACCGGTTTCCCGGCTCTGGCCACGCTGGCAAGCAGGTCTTGATTATACATGTTGCGGGCACCAATCTGTATTATATCAGCGTAGCTGGCCACCAGGTCAATCTGTGCCTCTCCCCTTACTTCCGTTACCACCGGCATTTCAAATCGTTGCCCTGCTTCGGACAGCCAGTGTAATGCCTCCTCGGCTTCATCGCGGCCGTTGGCCCCCAGGCCCTGGAAAGAATGGACGGAACTCCTGGGCTTGAATATGCCACCCCGCAGTATATGAGCGCCGGCTTTCTTCACCTCCTCGGCGATGCGAAAGAGCTGCGACCGGCTTTCAATGGTGCACGGCCCGGCGATAATCACCAGAGCATCGCCACCGATGGCCACGTTACCCGCCTGTATCGGCCGACGGTCTATCTCCTCATCAAAGCGCCGGCCGTATTCCCGGCTGATGAGCTTGTATGGCGATTCCACCGGGATAGCCTCTTTCACACCGGGAAGGGTGGCAAAGTGGGAAAAGTCCACCTTTCTCTCATCGCCGACCAGGCCGATTACCGTCCGGAACTCCCCCTGCGAGACATCGGCCTTGAGGCCAAATTTCTTGATTTCCTTCACCACGTGGGCGATTTCCTCTTTGCTAGCTTCCGATTTCATGATTATCATCTTCCTTCTCCTCAGTTTCTCGATAATGGGAAAATAAAAAAGCCCTTCTGGGGAGGGCTCTTCTGATTACTTTCTTTCTGACCTTCTTTAACTTTTAGCTGCGTTTAGCTCATAGAACAAGACCCTCCCCAGCGCTTGGGCGCCAGAAAAAGTAATAAAAATAATAATAGGCGTAAAACTTGTGCTTATTCATCTCGACCGTAATTTTATCGCTTTTTATTTATGTTAAACATAGCATAACTATTATGCTTTGTCAATACACACCTGTACAATTACCGCGGCTGTGTTATAATTTTAAGTACCAAAGGCAGGGGAGGTCCGAATTCTGGAAGGAATCGAAGTAGCCCGCAGGGCAGTGGATGTGGCCGGTGACAAGCAGGCCGGTGACATCGTGCTGCTTGATACCCGCAAGGTATGCAGCTTTGCCGATTACTTTGTTATCTGCACCGGGGAGAGCGAGCGGCAGATAAGGGCTATTTATGAAGACGTGGAACACAGCCTGAAAAAGGAGGGCGTCCCCCCCATCCACCACGAAGGCACGGTAGACTCAGGCTGGCTCCTGCTGGACTACGGCGACGTAATCGTGCACATATTCTCCACAGCGGAGCGGGAGTTCTACCAGCTTGACCGACTCTGGGGTCAGGCCGACCTGGTGCTCAGAATCCATTAAGATTGCCCGGTGTTTCTAAGCGGCAACGATTTCATCCTCAGAGAAGAACAGCCTGATTTCTTTCTCTGCCGTCTCCACCGAGTCGGAGCCATGTACCGCGTTGCGCGTTACGTCCAGACCGAAATCAGCGCGAATCGTTCCCGCGTCGGCTTTAGCCGGGTCGGTGGCGCCCATTGCCTGCCTTATTTTCGCTACCGCCCCCTCCCCCATAAAGACCGCCGCCACTATCGGCGCTGACGTCATATATTTGACCAGTTCGCCAAAAAAAGGCTTATCCCGGTGAATGGCGTAGTGCTGCTCGGCCAGAGCCCTGTCCATGCGCAGCGTCTTGCGCGCCGTCACCCTGAGCCCTAGCTTCTCCAGGCGACTGATAATTTCGCCGCCCTGCCCGCTCCGCACGGCATCGGGTTTAACCAGTACCAGAGACCTTTCCATTGCCACCATGATTTTAAATTATCATCCTTTCTCCGGCGAATAGTAAACCGCCGCCAGGTCGGCCACGCTGACATATTCCAGGCTGTCAACCACACGGTCAGCCTCGCCGAGCTTTGCCATCGGGTGGCTGTTGGTCACGGCAAGGCATTTCATGCCGGCCCGTTTTGCCGCGGCAACCCCGGCCACCGCATCCTCGATAACGACGCAGTTGCCCGGGTCGATGTTCAGTCGCTCGGCAGCGAGCAGGAAAATCTGCGGGCTCGGTTTACCTTCCGTAACCTCCCGGCCCCAGACGGTGACGTCAAAACTATCCTCGATGCCCAGCTGCCGGGTAACAAACTGCCCGTTCTCAATCGGGGAGGAAGTGGCCAGCGCCACCTTCACCCCATATTCTTTCAGTTCCTCAATCAACTCTAAAGCGCCGGGAATCGGCTGGATATTGCCGGCTGCCTTGGCGCGAAACAGCCCTTCTTTTTCCACCAGAATAGCTTCTATTTCATTTTCAGGGTAGCCTTCACCGACAATGCTCCGCACGATGATATCGTTCCGTTTACCGAAATTGCGCTTAAAGACCTCTCTGGAGTAAGGCACTTTTCTTTTGCGAAACACCTCCTGCCAGGCCTGGAAATGGAATGGTGCCGTATCGGCAATCACCCCATCCATGTCCCAGATAACCGCCTCGAGCCGGTTGCCCTCGAGAATGACCTGCACTGCCTTACCATCCGCCACCGGCGTACCGTCGGGCAAAGACATTTTCCCCGCCACCTCAATCGTCTTCCCATTGTTTTTGACCACTTCCGCATTGATAATAAGCCTGTCATTCACGTAGGCGGGACGCTTGAGGTTGACCTTTATCGATGCGGTGAGAAAACCGAAGTTGCCGCTCATCAGTGTGGCGTGTCCCATGGCCTCGTCAAGCATGGTGACGATGATGCCGCCGTGGATGATATCCGGCCAGCTCTGATAATACTCGCCGGGGGTGTATTCCGTCCTGACACTATTGCCATCCCGCTTGAATTTCAGGCGCAGACCGAACGGGTTCTTTTGCCCGCAGCCGAAGCACAGACCCTGACCCGATTTCATTGCCGAAGATTCCCGGTCTTTCTCTTTCATTCTTTTCTTCATCCAGATACTATTTTCAGGCGCCGAAATGCTCCCACCCGGACTTTTCCAGGTCAACCGGCGCGCCATGCGCATCAACCATGACCACATTGCCCGGCCCCTCAGCCACAATCTCACCGATGGTCGTTACCGGACAGGAGAGCGCTGTTTTCACCTTAGCTATCTTCTCTTCGCTGGCGGTAAATAGCAGTTCATAGTCTTCACCGCCGGCTGTGGCCAGCGCCAGCGCCCGGTCCTTGAAGTTAGCCCTGACCGCGGGGGCAACAGGTATCCGTTCCACCTCAACCCTGGCACCGACCCTGCTGGCCTCGCAGACGTGTTTCAGGTCGGATATAAGTCCGTCGCTGATATCGATGGCTGCTTTCACGCCCAGTGCCACCAGTTGTTGCCCCTCCGCCACCCGCGGCTCAGGTTGCAGAAAGGCCTGGCGCAGTTGACGGCTCGACTCAGCATCGAGCTGGAGTTTCTTATCCAGCATCTCCATGCCGGCTGCCGCTGCACCAAGCGCACCGGTCACGGCGATTTTGTCGCCGGGTCGGGCGGCGGAACGCGTGAGCATCCTGCCATCTTTGTCTCTGGCACTGCCCAGGACGGTAATGGTAATCGATACCAGAGGCGCACGGCAGGTGTCGCCGCCGATGAGGGCAACCTCAAACCGCTGCGCCAGCTCAATCATCCCCTGGTACAGCGCTTTGACATCATCCACCTCGGTATCCGGCGGCAGTGCCAGCGAGACCACAGCGTACTCAGGCACTCCACCCATGGCGGCAATGTCGCTCAGGTTCACCGCCAGCGCTTTCCAGCCGAGCTCATACCAGGGCGTGGTGCTCAAACGAAAATGGACGTCCTGGAAAAGCGAGTCGGTGGTGGCCAGCTGCGTGGCAGAATCGCCTTTCCAGGCGGCGGCGTCATCCCCGATACCGATTATGAGATTCTGGTATGCCGCCGCACTCTTATTCTGCGATGTGGAAATCATTCCGGTCAGGAGGTCAATCAGCCCGAACTCCCCCAGCTCCGAGACTTTCATAGCTAGAATTATAGCACGGCGAGCGTATGGGGATAAAGCAGAGCGTGTTGCGAAACTTTATGATGAGGTGTCTTGGATAGAAAAGGGGAATTATTTTATAAAGCGTGTTTAGGCCATTCTTTCACAGCGGTAACAGAAAAGTTGATTGAGTAGTCATTATGAGGAAACAGTTTGTCAAGATAATAGAACACCAAGCCTATGGGTTTGTAAAGGATTGCGAAGACACGTCCGATCGTTTGCCCGAAAAGTCGGTATCCGAGTTTCCTCAATATATAGTCAAGAACAATGAAATAACCACCATTAGAGACGATTTCAATATTAGAGAAACCTGCTTCTTTCAACAGGTTGTAACAACCGAATCTAGTGAACCGCCAGAAATCAGTAGGTATTGCATGCTCTCTCCAAACAAACGGAAGAGTGATAAATATAAGCCCCCCAGATTTCACAACCCTATGCAGTTCCTCGCAACTACGGCTAGGATCTCTAACATGCTCGAGGACTTGAGTGCAGATAATTGCATCAAAACAGCTGTCCTTGAAAGGCAAAAAATGTATATCTGCTACGGCAGAGACACTGTAATTCTGGTCTATATCCACAGAAACATAGCTGGCTTTTTTAAGGGTGCCTTTTCGTGCTTGAGCCCTTGCTCCTGCGCCCACATCCAGAATGCAACGGTGTTCCTCATCATGTTGTTTAATGAAGTTTATTGTGCTTTCTTGAACACCGATATGCTTATTCGGAATGTTTATCATTGCTACTATGAATACTACATCTATGAATACCTGAAGGCAATAGCTATAGCAAAAAGGAAAAACCGGAAGATTGAACAAGTCCGGAAAGGAACCTTTTTCAGCATTTACACCGAGTTTTCCTACACAAATACATTACCTAACTGAAGATACTTGATTGCTAATTAATTCGTAGGCACCAGCTTCACCGCCCCCCACACCCCCAGCTTGTCATCCTTGATGATGACCACCCCCCTCAGCTGCCCGATATCGCGCGCCAGCTCGATGCCCTTCTCTATATCGTCTGGTTCGCTGACCCGGTTGCCGATGGCGGTGGCCGCAGCATCGGCCAGCGTGGCCGAGTCGGCCAGCACAATCACCGCATCCGCCCGTCCAAAGCTCAAGGAATGCCCCACCGTCCCCGACGAGGTGCAGATACCCAGCGGCGTGTCCTCCGGGTTGATTTCCAGGCCGAGCTTGCCGGTCAGCGGAGAATTACCGGCGAAAATACCTATCGTCCTCTGGCGCTGAATCTTTAAATAAATGTCGCCGCCGTTCTCCACAATGACTTCCGGAGAAAAATCGAGCAGCTCCCTGCCGACGAACTCGGCAATGGCCCCCGCCACCGCCGCCATCGGGCCGACGCCAGCCATGCGGGCAGCCTCGGCCATTTCGCGGACGATTTTCGGTGCCCCTGCTTCAACATCAAGCGGCTCTAGAGAGGTCAGAAAATCGGGGCGGCGGGCAATGTACTTCTCCAGACTGCTGCGGTACTTCAGCACCAGTTTGTGAGCCTTGCGGTGAAGGTTGCTCGCAGCGCGTATGTACAGGTCGGTCTCCTTCACCACGACGCTGAAGCTGGCCAGGTCATCGCCCTTTACCCAGTGGCGGTAGGTACGCGGCTGGTACATCTTATTAAAAATGGACTTCCATCGCCCGCGGCGGACAGGCCTTGATACAAAGTCCGCAGGCCACGCACTTCTCATCGTCGAACCTGACCTGCCTCGTCTTCGGGTCAACCTCGAAGGCGGCGGGGGGACAGACGGTGATGCAGGCACCACAGTGGGTGCAGCGCGCCTCATTCCGGGTCACGTCCTGGCTGAGCGACTGAATCTTAAGCCCGGACTTGAGCAGGAATTTAATCCCCTTATCGTATTCCTCCTGCTCGCCCTTCAACTCCAGTACCAGCAGCCCTTCCTCCTCCGGTTCGGCGGTGATGGATGCCCTTAGAATATTGAATTCAAGGTTGTAGTCCTTGACCAGGCGGTAGATAACCGGTTGCTCCACCAGCCTTCTGGGAAAGTGCAGCACAACTCTTTTTGAAACTGTCATTGCCTCTACCTCCATTAAATACCAGGGATTATTCCAATTGCATCAATGATGGGATTATATCTCCAGCGGGCGTTCCTTCAGTGGCTTGGAGGCAACTCCTGACTCCGCACCCGGCAGCGGTGACACTGCCTCGGTGAGCAGGAACTGGCCGCGTTTTATCCAGTCCTTTAGAGTCTCAGCAATTTCCACCGCCCGTGAATAGCTGGACAGAGAGGCGGTGGGCACCTTTTTACCCTGCAGCTTTACCGTGCCGCTCTTCAGCTCAGCATAGCTCACTTCCGCGACGATGTCCGGCTTCAGATTGGGATAGGCATCCGAATAGTCAATCACCGCGCCGTATATTTCATCATCGGCCACTGCCGTGTGGCGAAGGATTTCCTCATCGATGATGGGAATGGGCACGCCGACCCCCACGGTCAGCGTAACGCCGTAGCCGTACATGCTCGTTCCCACCAGCCACCTGGCGCTCATCTGCTTTAAATCACCGATTACGGCCAGCGTCCCGGCACTCCTCCTGGGAACGCCAGCTTCCGTGCGGAGCACCCCCGGATTATGCTGGGTTCCCTGCCAGGCAACGTACCCGACACCTCCGCCCAGAAAAATCCTGGTGCCAATGCCAATGGTCCGGTAGTGCGGGTCATTGAGCAATGGCGATAGCTGCCCGGCACTGCAGTAGTTGACATTGCCCAGGCGCGGTTTGAGCACCCCCATGTAGGTGTAGATGGTTTTATCAGATAGATTGGCGGCTACGTTGTAGTTCTGGTAGGCATTGCGGACATTGAACAGCACCACTTCATTGAGGTCCTTGATGTTAATCCACGTCTCAAGTCGCTTCCTCGGGTAACAATCGGTGCCGTAGGCGGTCGCCATCAGGCGTATATCCTCACCGGCCACCAGTTCCTCGATGACATGTCCGCCGCCGTAATTGAAATCGCCGGGATGTATCCTGTTTCTGGGGTCATCGTCGGGCAGGGCGTTAGCCCCGAAGAAAACGTCTACCGCCGCCAGCCCGGGATAAGCGAGGACTTCATTGAGATAAAGACGTCCGCCGCCCAGTTTAATCCTTGGCTTGCTGTGGCCGATATTGAAATAGATGCCGGATGAGCACATCGGGCCGAAGGTGCCCGTGGTTACGACGTCAACCTGCTGCGCTGCCTGTTTTGTGCCCTTTTCTTTGACGAGGTCAATGACCTCTTCGGCGGTGACCACCACCGCCTTGCCCTGCTTTATCCTCGCGTTGATTTCCGCTATTGTCTTCATCATGCATCGCCCTCCAAGACATAATCTGACTACCCGTTCGCCCTCTCGGGCAACGCATGATACATATGTTCATCACCACGCTTACAAAGCCACGCTTCATCCTACTCCCCTTGTTATGCGATAGGAAGTTACATTATATAATTTACTGCTGAATTAGTCAAAGAAATAGGTTTGGGTAGTGGGTCAATTTGAAATTAACAATCAAGCGTAAAATTGTTATAAAATATTTACTCCCTGGTACCAAATACTTATTGACTACTGCATGTACTGCAATTATACTACATGTATGTATGTCGAGGGTGTGGAGGTGTGACTATGGGTAAAAGTGCGTTATTGGAAAAGGCTCTCAATTCAGTTGGAGGGCACGAACAATTCCAGCGAAAATATCAAGAATATGAGCGTAGCTTATCCTTCGTGGAAAATAATAAAGATGAACTATTGAAGCAATACAAAGATAGTTGGATTGCTGTATACCGTTCTAAAATAATTGCTCACAGCAAAAATCCAGAGACCATTATTGATAAGATAACAAAGACTGGAGAGCCACTTGAAGAGGTCTTTGTTGAATTTATCACTGATAAAAAGGAAATAACTTTGTTTTAAAAGGATGAGGACGATTAAATGCACGTTCTCGTCTTTTGGTTACCAATCATCTACACCTGCGCCTGCTGTACAAGTACTTGTATTTATTCCCCGTATTAATTTTAGTGTTTTACAAACGTTTTTGATAGATACAGGTGCATCAGGAACGTGCTTGCATGGTCTAAGTGCATTGAGATTACAGAGTGTGCTAGACACTGCTAGTATACAGTCTTCATCGGGAATTGGAGGTCACTGCTATTATTATCATGAACGGGCATTATTAGTATTTAAAGACACAAACAACAACGATTTCTCTAGAGCAACCCTTTTGGGAATTCAAAAAATAGAGCCTTCAGAATTACACACAAAACCTGGAATTCTCCGTTTACCGTCTCTGCTAGGACGTGACATATTGAGTAAATGTGAATTGCGTTATAATTATCCAAGTAATGAAACATCACTTATAATACCGGACTAGTATGCTCGACTAGTTTTACAACTTCATCAATTGTCCAAATATGACTACTTATTCCTGTTGCTGTTTTTTACCTACCGCCTTCTCATCTTATATAAAAATTGATATAGTTATATCATGCGCTATGCCGTAATTGCGGATATTCACGCCAATCTGGCCGCCTTCAACGCGGTTCTGGATGATATCGAACACAGGGGAGGGGTGGAGGAGATTTGGTGCCTGGGCGATGTAGTCGGCTATGGGCCCGACCCCCACGAGTGCATTGAGCTGCTGCAACGGCATCGCCATGTCTGCGTGGCCGGTAATCATGACTGGGCCGCCACCGGCAAGATAAGCACCGCCGACTTTAATCCCGATGCCGCGCTTGCCTGCCAGTGGGCCGCCCAACAGTTAAGCCCAGAAGATGTCAAGTACCTGGAGGACCTGCCCCTGACAATCGATAAAGGTAAATTCACACTGGTACACGGAAGCCCGAGGGAGCCTATCTGGGAATACGTTATATCAACCAGCATTGCCAGAGAGAACTTCAACTTTTTTCAGTCGCCCTACTGCCTAGTCGGTCATTCCCATGTCCCGCTCATCTTCAAGGAAGAAGACGGTTCCTGTACTTTCAGCCAGTTTATGCCCAATATCGGTCTTGCTCTGGGTGAAAGCCGGCTGATAATCAATCCCGGAGGGGTGGGACAGCCGCGTGATGGAGACCCGCGCGCCAGCTACGCCATATATGACAGTGATACCAAAATGGTAAGACTATACCGCATACCCTACGACGTTACCACCGTACAGGACAGGATGATGGAAAAGGGTTTGCCGGTACGGCTGGCAGTACGGCTGCAGCATGGCATGTAGGCCGTCTTTTAATAAATCACGGTGAAGGAGGATTAAATGACTGTAACCGAGCAGGTAGCACGATTTGTGGTCGATACAGGTCTCAATGACATTCCTCAAAAGACAGTGCAGTACGCGAAAGAACTGGCGCTGTGCAATCTGGGTTCAATGATGTGGGGCTCGACGCTGCCAGCAGGCAGGATTGTCACCAGGTTTGTCCGGGATATCGGCGGGACGCCTGAGGCCGGCGTTATCGGCGGCGGGTTCAAAACATCGCTGCCCAACGCGGCGCTGGCCAACGGCAATTTCGCTCACGCCGCGGAATGGGAGGGCGACAGCCGACCGGAAATGGTCGGGGTTATGACGGTATTTCCGGTCGTTTTCCCGGTTGCTGAGAAGGCAGGGGCTTCCGGCAGAGAAGTACTTGAAGCGACAATCATTGCCCACGAGGTGCAGTCGCGAATTGGCCTCGCCTGCCTGCCCGCCACCGGCCGGGGCTTTTTCGCCGTGCCCGTGTTCGGCAACTTCGGCGCCACAGTGGCTGCCGCCAGGCTGCTGAAATTGAATGAGGAACAGATATGCAATGCCCTTGGCCTGGTCGCCTCACAGGCGGCAGGCACGTTGAGACACCACTCGACCATGACCCACTTCGTTGAGACCGGGTTTGCCTGCCGGAACGGGGTCACCGCAGCCCTGCTGGCCGGAGAGGGGATTAACGCCGATATGAATATCCTGGAGGATACCGGCCTTGGCCTCGGCTTCGGCAGCGCGGTCGCTGGAAAAGGAGATTACGTCATCAAGAAAGTGACCGAGGGATTGGGCAAGGAGTTCCGCTTCAATCTCCTTGACACCAAGGTTTTCCCCTGCCACTCTCTACAGCAGCGTCCTCTTGAGGCGGCGCTCCACCTCGTCAGCGAGCACGGCATTGCCTATGCTGACATTGAGAGCGTTGAGGTTGAGATGAGCCCAAGCGCCGTGCACGAACTCGACCTGCTCGAACCCCCGGACGGTGAACACACCAGGGTCAGTTTACAGCACGGCATAGCCGGCGTCCTGCTGGAAAAGCGCGCCGACCGGCATATCTTCACCGAAGAGAAGCGGGTTGATCCCAGGTTCAGAGAGGCCCGAGGGAAAGTCAAACTAACTCCCCGGCCAGAGTGGACGGTCAGCTGGCCCGATGGCTTCGATATCGTTACCATCAGGCTTAAGAACGGGCAGGAACACAGCGTCAAGTGGGAGGCATGGCGGGGCTTTCACAAGACGCCCATGACCACCGATGAGCTGATGGCCAAATACAAGGACGGCACCAGCGAAGTCCTCTCACCGGCACGGGCCGAACGTTCCACAGAACTGGTGTTCAATCTGGAGAATCTAAAAGATATTTCGGAACTGGCGGAAATAATCAACTACCCCGACTAGTTTCTAGGACAGCCGTGATATAGCTATCGCCGCTATTCACTTACTATCTTGACAAAGTAAGGCGGGCGGTTTAGCATTTTTATGAGGTCGTGCTAGACGGGGAGCTAGCGGTGCCCTGAACCTGCAATCCGCTACAGCAGGGTTGAATTCCGGCTTGAGGCCCTTGTCTGGTAGGACTACTTTGGCTAAGCGGTGTTGAAGGCTGGGTCTTGCGCGGCGGAAGGCCATGAATCCCGTCAGATCCGAGAGGAAGCAGCGGTAAATGGTATTTTCCGGGTGCCGCAGGGTTGCCTGGCTGGAGTTGGCTGGCTCAAGCAAGCTATTGGGCAGGGTCGAGGGCAGGTGCACGACCTCACCGTTTTCACGAGCAGTCTACGGGCAGGTGCCATTTGAAAGAAGAATCGCTGCTGGCCGAAACCAGGCGTTTGCTGCGCCGTTTTAATTTGAAGGCAAGGAAGAGATTAGGACAGCATTTTCTTATCGACAATGAGGTGCTGCAGCAAATTCTCTCCGCAGCCGAACTTACCACTGATGATATTGTTATGGAGATTGGCCCGGGATTGGGAATTCTGACCAGAGAGCTTGCGCAAAGGGCCAAGCAGGTCATTGCCGTTGAACTTGACGATAAACTGTCAGGCTTCCTGAAAGGGGAAATGGCCTCTTTTCCCAACGTCCGGGTCATCAACAGGGACATCCTCAAAATCGACCCGTCTGATTTGGTGCCTGAACCAGAACGGTACAAGGTGGTGGCTAACCTTCCCTACTACATCACCTCTCCGGTGCTGCGCCACTTTCTGGAAGCTTCCACCAGACCAAATCTGATGGTGGTTATGGTGCAGAAAGAGGTGGCCCAGGCCATTGCTGCCGGGCCGGGAAAAAGGAGCCTTCTCAGCATCAGCGTGCAGTTTTACGGTCAACCCACGATTATGAGCGCAGTACCAGCCGAATCATTTTACCCGGCACCAGAGGTCGATTCTGCCATACTGCGCATTGACCTGTATCCCGAACCGGCGGTGGCGGTGGATGATGTGGACAGTTTTTTTGAAACGGTGAGGGCTGGCTTCGCCAGCCCCCGCAAGCAGCTCGCCAACTCCCTGTCTTACGGCCTGGGACTGCCCAAGGCCGATGTAATTAACGTGCTGGAAAAAGCGAACATAGCACCGCAGCGCCGCGCCGAGACGCTGACCCTTGAGGAATGGGCACAGTTGCGGCAGGCATATGCGCAATGGCAGAGGAAGAAGGTAGCATGCTGACCATCCCGGCACCGGCCAAACTGAATTTAACCCTTGAGGTGCTCGCCAGACGCCCGGATGGCTACCACGAAATCAGGAGCGTTATCCAGACAGTCAACCTCTGCGACCGTCTCACTTTTCAAGCCAGCCAGTCGGTGGACATCAGGTCGGACCTGCCGGAATGGTCGTCGGAGAAAAGCCTTGTCTCACGCACAGTGAAACTGGCACGGGAGACGATGGGGATTGATAAAGGAATCGCCATTGATATTGAGAACCACATCCCACTGATTTCGGGGTTGGGAGGCGACAGCAGCGCTGCAGCCGCCACCCTGCACGGCCTGAACGAAGTCTGGGAACTGAACCTGCCGGAGAAAAGGCTACTTGAGCTTGCGGCGCAGTTGGGCTCGGATGTCCCTTTCTTCCTCTACGGTGGTACGGCATTAGCGGAGGGCAGAGGCGAGGTGGTAACCCAACTCCCCCCTTTCCCCCATCACTGGGTCGTCCTGGTCATGCCCAATGTGCCCCGCCCGCCCGGCAAGACGGCCAGGCTGTATGCCAGCCTGAATACCAGCCACTTCACCGATGGTCATATCACCGAGCAACTGGTCAATGAACTGAGGGAGGGTAAAGAGCCGTCAACGCTTTTCAATACCTTTGAAAACGTTGCCTTTGCCGGTGGGGCAGAGTTAAAGGTTTACCGCGACCACATTCGTAAGCTCGGTGCGCCCCATGTCCACCTGGCCGGCTCCGGCCCGGCGCTTTTTACGCTTTTTAAAGATAAAACCAGAGCCGAAGAACTTTTCACCCGCTGCCGGCATCAGAACATGGAAACATATCTGGTGGAGACGTTGGCCGCGAATCATTGACCTATGGGGTACACATACGCTGATGTCTGGTCGTAAGGCTCAGGGGCCCAGCCGATTGAATGTTTCCCCAGAGTGTCCAGGTACCAGTAGCGCCTGTCATCATCATGTATCCAGGAATTGCCGTACATTGTATATTCCGGGGGCATGATGATGCCCAGCCCGATGTGGTCATAGTCCTCGAAGACGAGAAGTGCCACATCATAGCCCATTTCGGTTAAAAGCGCTGCCAGCAAAATTGAGGTGTCTTCGCAGTCGCCCCCTCGTTCAAAAAGCGTTTCCAGCGGATATCGAGGGTATTCATTAAACGGTGTGGTAGCGTTATCACTGGTAACGGTGAAGCTCTGTACAAAATTTAGAGCCAGTTCGGCTTTCTCCTTGTCGTCCAGACCCTCTGCAGAAGCTGTCTCTTCCAGTTTGCTGGCCACAGCCTGAATTATATAATCGTCATCAGGATGGCTCGCTATCGATTTATATTCAGCGAAAAAATCATAGTAGCTGCGATTATTTGGCTTATCACGATAATCATCCCAACTCGGCCTTGGTATCGCCCGATACTCACGATAGTCTTCGAACGGTATGGCAATGGTTAAATTGTGCTCATTCCACCCCGACGCCTCAAACCGGTAATGCACCGTTTCGGTGCCATCGAATCGGGCATTGAGCCCCCAGCCGCAAAGCGCCAGCAACGGTACCAGCAGCCCGAAAAGAATAATATAAGATTTCTTTTTTCCCATCGCCTATCTGTCTTTCCCCGCCAGCCAGTTTCCCACCAGGGCTTCCTCGTCACGCTTTGTCGCTGCTTTCCCGTCCAACCTGGCTTCAAGGAGTCGACGCAGCACGGTCTTAATCTCCGGCCCCTGTGCCACCCCCAGTCTTTTTAAATCTTCGCCGCTGAGGGTGGGCTTGATATATCTCAGCTTATTTATAAATTCATTCAGGCGGTGCACCGCCTCCGGTATCTCTCCGGCAATTATGCTGGCGACAACCGCTTCCGCTGAATAATCGATGAGCAGCGTGTAAACCTGACTGGAGGTTATTTGCGGAGAGGTCAGGAATTTCAGGTTAGCCCTCAGGCCAGTCGCATCAAGCAGCGTTTTGCTCGTTGACTTGCGCAATCGCAGGTATGAAATAAGCTCTTTGACCCCGCCAGATTTCATACGGTAAACGAGCAGAGCAAGGTAAAGCCCCAATGACGGAATATCGGGGGAGCTCCATTGCCGTGCCTGCTCATACTTTTCCACGAGCCAGTCATCTGCCTTCAATCCCGGGTGCATTTTTTTGAGCACCCCGAGTTCATCGGCACGTCGCAGGGCTTTCTCCGGGAATTCCTCCTTAAAAATAAGCTCCAGCTCGTGGCGTATGCGGTCGCCGCTCACCTTTTTCAGGTAGTCGGCATCACGTTTCACAAACTGAAGCGTTTCTGGCTCCAATTGGAAATCCAGTCGCTGCTCGTAGCGAATGGCACGCCAGATGCGGGTGGCATCATCGATAAAGCTCTTTTCGTGGAGAACCCGAATTATTTTTCTCTCCAGGTCCGCCAGGCCTCCATACAGGTCGAGCAACTGGCCGTAAAGGACCGGGTTGAGCTCGACGGCCATGGCGTTGATGGTGAAGTCGCGACGGAACAGGTCGGCCTTGATGGTGCTGGGATTTACCGTGGGCAGGGCGCAGGCTTTAGCATAAGTCTCCGAACGGGCGGTGGCAACGTCAGCGCTCCAGCCATCCCATGTTACTTTTGCCGTGCCGAAGCGCTGGTGAGTAACCAGCTTACCCTGCTTTTCATCCGCCAGTTCATTTGCTAGCGCGATGGCGTCGCCCTCCACCACCAGGTCGAGGTCCAAATTTTTCCTCCCCAGGAGCAAATCGCGGACCACCCCACCCACCAGGTACAGCTTTTGCCCCCGCTTTTGCGCCAGCTTACCGGCCCGCTGCATAAACTCAACCAGCTCTGATGGCAGCTGTTTTTCTATTTTACTGGCTAAATTGGGAACTTGGTTCACTATAATTAAAATTATAGCACAGGTAGCGTGATGTATTTCCCGTTGTTATTTCTCTCCCATCTTCGTTATAATTAATCCCATAATGTCCAAAAATAAGAAAGTCGTCGCCATTGTGGGGATGGCCGGGTCGGGCAAAACAGAGGTCGCCCGGGCTTTTGAGCAGCATGGTTTCACCAGAGTCAGGTTCGGCGATATCACCGATGAAGAAATACACAGGCAAGGCTTTGTCCTCAATGAGGATAGCGAGCGGCGCATCAGGGAATCTTTGAGAAAAGAGCACGGCATGGCCGCATATGCCAAACTGAATCTTCCCCGAATCGATGCCGCCCTGGAAGAGTCAAATGTCGTCGTTGATGGGCTCTATTCCTGGGAGGAGTACATTTTGCTGAAAGACCGCTATGGAGCAGATTTCGCTGTCATCGCCGTCTGGGCCTCGCCGGAAACGAGGTACGCACGTCTAAATAGCAGAGCGGAACGACCGCTGACCCCTGCCGAGGCCGCCGGCCGCGACCGCACGGAAATAGAGAACACCAATAAAGGCGGACCAATTGCCATGGCCGACTACACGATTATTAACGAATCCTCGCTGTCCGCCCTTGAAGAACAGGCGAGTAAGATACTGACGAGATTGAAATGAAAAAAGACGTTACCCGGCCAACAGTTGACGAATATTTTCTGAAAATCGCCTCCGTAGTGGCGGAGCGCGCCACCTGCCGACGTCACCACGTGGGTGCCGTGGCGGTAAAGGACAAACACATTCTGTCCACCGGCTACAATGGCGCCGCCTCCGGCTCCAAGGACTGTCTGGAACTGGGCTGCCTCCGCGACGAGCTGGGGATACCTTCCGGGGAGCGACATGAAATCTGCCGCGGCATCCACGCCGAGCAGAACGTCATCATTCAGGCCAGCCTGCACGGTGTCAGCCTGGAGGGGAGCACTATCTACTGCACACACACGCCCTGCGTTCTCTGCGCCAAGATGCTGGTTAACGCCAAGATAAAACGCTTTGTTAACTTTGGCAGCTACAATGACAGCGCCTTTGTCGAGCTCTTCCGGGAAGCAGGCATCGAAATCGAAAGCAAGGGAAGGCCCCCGTCTCAAATCAGTTTTCTGGATTAATGCCAGAAACGCAAGCAGGCAACAGCCATGAGCAAGGTTTCAATCGTCAGAGTCGAAAACGATTATTATAACGCCCTTCTTCAGGCGCTCGACGGCGTCGGGGAAAAACCGGTGGCAAGGGGAGATTGCGTGCTCATCAAGCCCAATCTGTACGAGCCCAGCGCTCCCGACAGCGGTGAGATAACCAGTCCCAGAGTGGTCGAAGCGGTAGCAAGGTACTGTCTCGATGCCGGCGCGGGCAGGGTGATTATCGGGGAGGGACCGAACTACTACCAGCCGGAGTCACACTTTAAAAAATGTTTTACCGAGCCAGGTATCAGCGAAATCGCCGACCGCCTGGGTATCGAGTGGGTGCTCTTTGACGAGCACAAATATCGAACTTTTAAGAATATCTCAAAGGCCACGCCGGATGAATTCCGGGTCACCGAATACGCCTTCTCCTGCGACAAATTAATCAACGTGCCGGTGCTGAAAACCCATTACCAGGCCACGGTTACGCTGGCGATGAAGAACCTGAAGGGCTGCCTGAAGCGCGAGGACAAGCCCCGCTTCCATTCCAAAGACCTCGATGGGGCTATCGTCGAGCTGAATAAAATAGTCAGACCGTCGCTCAATATTGTAGACGCCACCGCTAAGAACCTCGGCGGTATCGGCGCTTCCTACCAAGGCCAGCCCATCGGTGTACGCCTGCTACTCACCAGCACCGACGCGGTGGCTGTGGACGCTGTCGGCACCGCCCTCATGGGCATCGACCCCAACGATGTGCCAACGGTAACCCTGGGCGCGGCTGCCGGGCTGGGGGAAAACGACCTGACCAAGATAGATATCATCGGCGAAGAGCTGAAGCGGCTGAATTTCAAAGTCAAGCTGCCCCGGGAGCAGCTGCGTCAGAGTTTTCCGCAGCTGGAGATCAGCGGCTCGGAGAGAGCGTGCAGCGGTTGCCTCATCCCTTTGCTTTCAAACTTATTGATTTTAAGTGAGCGTGGCGCAAGGCTTGAAATGCCGCTGCGCATCTGCGTCGGTACCGAACCGGATATTCCCGAAGACAGGAACTACCTGCTGGTCGGCGACTGTGCCATCATCGAGGGCGGGGAAAAGGCAAGATGTATCACCGGTTGCCCGCCTGACCGCGAAGAAATCCGCCAGCGCCTGGCTGCCTTTTTTAAATTATAATAATCCTGATTTACTACACCCTGGCTAATCGATCACCTTCACGCCCTGGCTGTGCTTGGTGATGTAGTCCCAGTCATACTCCACACCCAGCCCGGGCCCCTGGGGCACCTGAACGCAGCCGTTCTTGTCGATGGCATCCAGACCGTCCTTGTAGTCGCCCTTGAAGACAGGCGCCTGGGGAGCAAAGGGCGCTTTGGGGTGAACCAGCGCCATTTCGTAGTAGTTCATATTGTGTATCGCCGCCATCAGGTGGCGCCGTTCGGGACCGGCCGGGGCGTGCAGCTCCACATCGAGCCCAAAACCTTCGGCGGCGTGGGCTATTTTCATCACGCCGGTGATACCACCGTCGATGTCAGGGTCGCCACGCACGAAGTCA
>SDBT01001385.1_pt1 | contig 42551 bp, 77 predicted proteins | sample 2277101 | NCBI WGS metagenome assembly SDBT01 (sample SAMN10404973, study PRJNA504765) | marine sediment metagenome | isolation source: marine sediment core GS10_PC15, 103 cmbsf | place: Arctic Ocean: Southern Knipovich Ridge | collected 2010 | reverse complement strand
CTGTTGTACAGGCGGCCGGTGACGCTGCCCTGCACGTCGTCGCCGAAACCGAAGGGGAACTCCAGGAAGCCGAACGCCTCCTCTTCCTCGAACTCGTCGGGCCAGTAGCCGCCTGGGAATAGGTCATCCTCATCCGGCTCCACGACGTAGCCCACGCCTCCCCACGGGTCTTCCTCGCGCTCCGGCTCCGGCGGCATGTACACACCCCGACCGGCCGAGAAGCATTCGTGCTTTGCGGCCTCCCATCTGGCCCATGTCAAGAAAGACTCGAACTCGGTGGTGTTGCAGCCGAAGTCACCCTTGTACTGCCGAACGGAGTAGTTGAAGGTCTCGTTGCAACCGGTGCACAACAGAATGATGCACTCTGTATTCCGGTCGCCCGATACGTGCTGTATCGTCGGAATGGTCATGACTGCCTCCTTTGTTAGTCTCCTACAGTATAGAGGAAGCACCCCGCCCTGTCAAGGGGTTTCGGGGCCTATTTCCTTAACTGATTCCCAACGATCTTCAAGCCCAGAAGCATTGACTATGCCCTCCAAATGACCGATAATGAAGATAGAAAGGAGAACAAGATGAAGACACTAGAGCAGCTACGAACGGCGGCAACCATCAAGGGGCTAGAGGTAACAGCCAGCACGGAGGTAAGTGACATGACAGACTACAGTTGCACAACCTGCGGTGGCCCAGGTACTCCCCTGGGCTGGATGGGGAATCGCTACCACCTCCGGTGCCGCAACTGCGGCATCGACTACTCCGTCTTCGTAGCGATTGGCCTTGCTGCGGAGATGCAGCGCTTCCAAGAGGAAGAGGTTCCCGTCTAGAGGTTCCCGCTTTCCTTCCCCAGCCGCCGCTCTTAACGGGGCGGCGGTTCTGGTTATCTTCTGCGCGTGTCGTGGTCGGGGTCGCGCGGGGGCCTGGCGCGGGCCAGGGCGTTGACGGAGCGGCCGAGTGCCGCATGCTTGTAGAAGTAAGGCTCGCCCATGATGCCGTGGTTGCGCTCGCTGCCCTCCCATGGCTCGCCCCACTTGTCGAACTTCGGAAATAGCCCTGGCGGTGGGTCTCCAGGCATGTACTCGCCCTCGCCGAAGTAGCCCTGGAGCGTACAGTCTCTGACCACCAGGAAGCCTCCACAGCGCATCACGATGACGTAATCGCGGTGGTCGGTTTCCTTATACTCCTCGTCAGGGAATGACCCCTGCACGTCCACCGTGGTGATAGGCGCTACCTTGTCGCCCACGCGGATGCTGTGCATCCGTCTGTGCCAGCACTTGACCTGCTCGCCGTCGGCCGGTGTGTCCGGCATTACCAGAGTGTCGTACACTCCCATCACTTGACCTCCCATGACTTGCGGTGGATGATAGACAGCCCGTGCTTGTCTACCGCCTCCCTGTGGGCCTTGGTTGGGTATCCCTTGTGATTCGAAAACCCGTATTCAGGAAAAACCGAGTCCATCCCAACCATTGTAATACTCTGATGGACTTTGGCCACGATAGACGCCAGGGCCACGGTCGCGCAGGCGTCGTCCAGCTTGTCCTCGGCCACGATCTCGTAGGTAGAGGACTGCGACAATGACGAGTCCTCGATGCGCAGGTGGCGGTAGCGCGCGCCGTCGATGAGGATAGCCGTCTTCCGGTACAAGTCCGCCGGTGATCTCTGGGCGTGTATCTCCTGGTCTATCAGCATCTCACCGGCGCGGTGTAGGGCCAGCGAGAACGCCTTCTCAATGCCCATCTCGTCGATCTCCCCAGCAGTGGCGTCGCCAACTGCGTAGGGTATGCCGTTCTCCATCATGTGACGGTAGACATTGTACCGCCGCCGCTCGGTCATCTTCTTGCTGTCGCGGATAAGGCCCTCGGCTAGCATGCCCTTCACCCACGGGATGTCCTCTTCGCGCAGCGTCACCGCGCCGACGTAAATAGGGCCACTCCACGACCCTCTCCCAGCCTCGTCACAACCTACTACTCTAAACCCCTCGGCCCAGAGCTTGTTTTCAAGACTTAAATCAGGCATGTTGCTTCCTCATTTCTGCACGATTGCACCGCCGACAACTCCGCGCCGTACCCTTACCCCAGTAAGCGGTGTTATCGTCTGTATACTCATGACCAGCAGGACAGTGAGTAATATTGGCAGCGCCTCGCGCATTGTTTTCCTTGTTTGAAACAGGCTCTAGGTGAGCGGGGTTGACGCAGGCGCGGTGAGGACAGTCGTCACCCATAGTACAGCCTGACCCGTTGTGACAAGTATGGTCGATTGTCATTCCTGTTGGAATTGGGCCGACTACCTGCTCATAAATCCACCGGTGGGCAGCAACCCACTTTCGGCTACCATCCTTGCGGCTTCCTATACGGAAATTGCCGTAACCCCTGGGATTACGGGCACCCTGCCAGGGCCAGCAGTCGCCGGACGTATCCGCCTTGGCCCAGAAGCGCTCAAGACTCAAGTCAGGCATTTCAATCACCACAGCCTCGGTAGATGAGACTCCAGAGGCGGGTCATCCACTTCCTCTTCGTCTGGGTCTAGGCCGTCGCTGATGTCCTCGTCCAAGGGGTAGCCAGCCTGTAGCCTGGCGAGCCTGATTTCCTCATCTATATCGTGCAGGTACTCCGCCAGAGTGCGGTGTTCTTTGCGCTTGCGCGTACCCATTAGCTCCCCCACGCTCCTATCTCTTTGCCTTTTCTGGCCCCGACCTTTTGATCTGCTCGTTTCCTCGTGCCTTGGAATCCCATCGGCTTATCGACCACACTCCCAGTCCTCAGTTGGCGATGGCGGCCCAGGGCGTATAGGTCAGCGATGGTCTTCGAACCCACGTCCACATCGGCAGGTATGTCATGGGCACTTGCCCACGCCTGTGCCTCGTCCGTCGTGAGTTTCCCGAACTCGATGTTGGCCATACACCGGCCCTCGCGCTGGAGCGCTGCGTGTATGTTACCCACCTCCTCATTGGTAGTGATGAGCGTCAGGACGTTCAAGCCCTGGCCAATGAAACCGGAGGTGAGGTTAAGCAGGCGTGACATCGCCTGCCCTTTCCGCTGCTTGGCATCCACGGCCAGGAACTCATCGGAGTCTTCCATTATAAGAAGGTTCCAACGCTCGCCCGCGTAGCTGTTCGGCTCGGACGAATCCTCCGTCGCAGAAGCACAAGCGGATTCCCCGCAAGACTCGTTCTGAAGGATGACCTGGAGCATGTAGTCAGCGTCATCAAAGAACTTCTCTGGGTCTACGACGTAGTGGATGTCACACCACTTCTGCCACGATTGGGCCAGGGTGCGGATGCCGTAGCTCTTGCCCGTACCAGGCACCCCGTGCCACAGGATGAGGCGGCCAATATCGTCTATCGGCGGCTGAAGCCTCATCATCCTGGCCAGGTGATCGCGGGTGGGCTCAGTGTAGTTGATAGCCATCCCTTCCCAGGACGGCACATGAATACGCCGTACCCTGACCCTGACGTTAGGGCCTGCCTTCGCCCAGAAGTTGACCGGCACAACATTAGGGTCGGCGGATTTCATAATCGGTAGCGCCTTCATGACCTTAGCCATGAGCTTGTCCAGCTTCTTGCGGTCGCTGCCGACACCCATGGTCTCCCAGTTGTAGCGGTCATTGAAGCCCGTGAAGATGAGCGTGTCACCCAGGTCGTACAGGTAGGCCGAGTACCGCGCGCGCTCCAGCGGGTCGGCCGGAAGGTACGCGAAACGGGTCACGTCCTTCGTCTGAGCGAAGAGTTTGTCCACGTTCGCCAGCGTTGCCTCACTGCGGATGTCGAAGGTGCTAACCTCCTTCAGCCCGCGCGTCAGGGCCGCTTGGAAGAACCGCTGAGTCAGCAGTCCTTGTAGGCCAATACGCTCAGCCATGTTAAAGTTGATGTTCGTCTGCGTTTCCGTTTCCATGATCTACCTCCCTTTCACTCACGAGCCCTCAGAAGGCCGTTCCTATATTGTTGCATCCACTCTCTGTGACAGGTTCGGCATTTCCGCGCATTGTCTGATGGACGGATGTAGGTGTTACCGTCATCGTAGGGGTGTCCTGAAGGGCAGTGTGTCGCTTTAGCTGCCCGTGCGATTATCGTATCGCCTCGCAGTTGATTTTCGCGGTTAGTCACTACCTCTAAGTGCCACGGATTAACACACCGCCGCACCCTACACAAGTGATCTAGCTGCGGGTTAGCAGAGCCGCGAAATGCTACGAAAGCAATGCGATGTGCTTTTCGCCTCTTGCCTTCGCAGTAAAAGTCACCGTACCCACTTCTAATCACTCCCTGCCAAAGCCAGCACCCACTAGCATCAGCGTATACATTACGCCAGAATTTCAGTGGTAGCTTCTGTAGCCAGTCCATGGTGCTCCCTTTACTTGTGAGTCGGTGAAGAGGGCGGTTCGTCGTGCAGTTAGGCGTTAGGTCTTGACTAGTTCGGAGGAATGAACCCCGCCCTCTTCACCTGCTCTCATAGTATACTACCTCGCGCGCCCCCCTGCAAGCCCCGCTCCCAGGGCCATACCGCCGAGGAACACGACTCCGACTGCGGCAGCAATTAGCAAGATGCCGAAATTGAACACGTGGTTGTGCTCGCCGCACTCTGGCGGGCCGCCGGTGTCAGGGAAGCCTACCGGTGCCTGGTCTGCCGAGGTGCCTACCGGAACAATGCTATCTGTAGGCGTCGGCGTCACTTCTGGCGTCGGCGTCACTTCTGGCGTCGGCGTAACAATCGGCGTGGGTGTCGGCGTTACGGTAGGAGTTGGCGTAGGGGTATCCGTTGGCGTCGGAGTCGGTGTGTCAGTTGGCGTGGGCGTAGGTGTATCTGTCGGCGTCGGTGTGGGGGTCGGGCACGGCCCGTGGCTCAAGTTGAACTGCCCATTCCAGTCCTTGTATATCTCAGCCGTAGCGCCGGTAACAGTCGAGTCCAGGAACATGTCGGTGGTGTAGTGCCCGACTTTCCAATTGCCATTCGTTTCCTTCACGCCCACGTTTACTTGTCGCGTCTCGCCGTTAGCCCAAGTAACATGAATGTGCGACGGTATGTGGTAGTTGCCACCATTGAATATCGACTTCGTAATCTTGGTGATGACGAAGTGCCATTCGCCGCTGTCGCAGTCGTGGTCGGTCAACGTCGCCTCCTTGACGTTGATGGTCTTAGTCCAAGACGTGTCCCATGCCTCCGCCGTGTCTACCCTCCCAGGACTCGCCACAAGAAAAGCGGTCAAGCCGATAGCGGCCACCGCTGCTATGGATGTCATGCCGAGGAGTATTCCTCGCAAGTTCATGCTCTGCCTCCTTTACTACCGTTTAGATGTAGGAGATGCGACCGGTAACTAGCCGACCACACCTCCCTGCGAGGGAGCTTTTCCCACCGAGCCCCTGGTGCTGACCCGTAGTTAGCGGGAGCCCCAGGAGGAGTGGGCTGTGTCTCCATCTCCAGTAGTATAGCAGGCGGGGGAGGGACTGTCAAGACCCTTGACACAAAAACTTTTGCGTGCTACTATGGTAGTGAGATGTTTCAACTAGTACCTGGATACGAAACACCCGACAAGGCTCTTGACAAGTGCTTAGCCGCTTCCGTGGGATTAGCCATAGCGCTGAGAAAAAGCGGCGTGGAGGCTTACCTTGTCAGATGCGAGGATTACATAGGAGACGAGAGCGGGTTTCACCCGTATCTGGAAGGCGCAGATACTCACTTCCTCGTGCGAGTCGGTAACACCTACATTGACTTCACAGCCCGCCAGTTTTTCCCAGACGCCCCCTACCCACAGGTATTACAAGAAAGAGATATAACCAAACTGTGGGGCATGCACGAGGATGAGCCTCACTCGTGCAGCCGTTAATCTAGTAGCCTCTTTACGTTGTTCTTCGGGAGGCGCGATACTAGGTCGCGCGTTAGCTCGTTGTGCAACTCCAACGCGTCAACCATGGTCTTCTGAACTGCCTTCAGGCCGTCCAGGGAGTCAGCCAGGCGCGCGTAGCCTTCCTCCAGATGCTCCAAGTGGTTTCGCGCCATCGGCAGCACCTGGGACTTGAACAGGTCGATGCCTAGCTTGGTCACGACACCGGTGGTGAGGATGAACAGCGCCAGGACGCCCAGGCCGCCCAGGTCAGCAATGGCTCGGAGAGTTTCAGTACCTATCATGGCTGGGGTGGCCCGCCTTCCGGCTCGCCGCTGCCAGGCATAGGCGGCCCGCCGCCGCCTTCAGGCCCGCCCTCCTGGTCGATAGCGCCCATCTCTGCCTGCTGCTGCATCTGCTCTGCCATGCTCGGCACCTTGCCGGTGATGGTGTACGTGTCAGTGTCCTGATCGTACTCGACGCCGAAGCCCATGGCCTGTAGGGTCTGCGCCCAGATAGCCCTGCTGGTCATGATCTCGATCTCGGCTAGCTCAGACTCTTCCTCCGGCGTGGCCAGCTTTAGCTCCCAGTCGGTGATGCCGAAGTGGAGCATCAGCGCGGGGAACACCTGCTCGTGGAACACCCGCTGCGCGCCCTCGACGACGCGAGACATGACGGTTAGTTGCTGCTGCTCGTTGTTGAGTCCGCCCGAAGCCGTGGTGCTGGACATCCAGATGCTCGACACGCCGTAGATGCCGGAGATGCGCTCTCTGATCTCGTCGCGCACCGGCAGGTAATTAAGCTCGTCTAGGGTGTAGGCGAACCGGACGAACTCCGTTTTACCGGCCCCCGTCTTGGCGCTAACAGATATCCATGGGATGTAGTGGGGGTCTTGCTGCATCCGCGCCTGAAGCTCCGACTTGACGCTCTCGATGCCCTTGGGGTCGTCTGTGACGGTGCTGATGATGCCCTGCGGCACCTTGCGCTCGTAGAAGTAGTCGTAGATGTACCTGTCCATGCCGATCAGCGTCAGCGCCTTCTCGTAGATGCTGAGGATAGGCGGGTAGCCGTAAAGCTCTGACGGGGTGAAGTAGCTCCAGTGGATTACCTCGTCGGCTGTCAGGTACAGCACCTTAGCCTGCGCCGTGCCGTAGCCGCCCTGCAAATATGACTCATTGTACTTAAATTGGGTGGGATATGTAGGCAGTCCGCACTCAGGGCACCGGCCCTTCCATTCTAACTCCCAGCCCTCGCCAGGCGGAACTTCCAGGAGGTTGTCGCGGTGCATCAGGCAGATGTGGTGCCTCATGCCAGGGATGCCGCGCTGGTCTAGGTCGAACTCTACCAGCACTGGGTCGAGGCGGAAGATGAACATGGGCTTGCCGTTGATCTCCCACTCATCGGTGGGCTCGCCGTTCTCGTCTTCCTTCCGCCGCGACGTGTACTCCTTCGACACGAAAATGAACGCGTCGTCGCAAATGTTAATGTCGTCCCAACACTCACGGAAAACTGTTTCGAGGCTCTGCCCGAAGTAGTTGCAGGACTCGATGAACTTGTCGAAGTCCTCCTTCTGAGTCTCGTCGGGCACCTCCATATCAACGGCGACGACCTTCTTATCGTCCTCCTTAACACGGTGCTCGCACTTGAACTCCTTCTTGCGCGCCTCGATCTGCGTGTACTCGCGGTTACACTGCGGGCAGCGGAAGTCATACTTCTGCTCCCAGTCAAACCCGCGCCGGAAGATTTCGTTGCGCTGGTGGGTGATCGCCGTCCTGATGTCGGCGTTGTTGTAGCCCACGACGTACAGGTCTAGCAGGTAGCGCCGGTCAGCGATGTACTGGCGCTTGCCCTTGAAGCCGTAGTCGTTGATGCCGATGTAGCCGGAGACGTTCTCGCCCACGGCCGCACTCTTGAGCCGCCGGTCGTCCTTCCAGACCATGCCTGCGTTCTGGAGTCCGGCGCGGCCCATAGTATCCACCAGCAGGCGGTCTATGTCGCTGCCCTCGCCCTTACTAACGCGAGCAGCCGACTGCTTCAGCGCCTCGATCTGTGTGCCGTACTTTCCTACCGCCATGTCTGACAGCGACAGCGCCTCTGGCACAGGCGTAGACTCGCTCCGCCCGAAGCTCTTCTCCAGCTTATCTCCGAGTCTATCGAATATTCCCACTGTAGTGCTCCTCGGCATGGCAATTACGGCATAGAACCACGCATTTCTCTATTTCTGCCTCGATGCGGGGCCAGGCCCAATTAACAGCCTGCGACAACATTCGCTTCTTACCCTTGCCAGTATGATGAAAGTCCAAGGCTGACGCACACTTACTGTAACCGCAAGTTGCACAGCCTCTGGTTATCTTGATTCCCGCCAATTTTTCGCGGTTCTTGGCTCCTATCCTGCGCGAAGACTCAGCGCCCATTCTGTTAGCATGTTCTCGATTCGCCAGATACCACTCCCGCGACCTCTGGGCAGCATAGCCAGGATGCGCAGCTAACCATCGTCGATGATTAGCATTCTTTGCTTCCCTGGTCTTATAAGCCATCACTACCTACCCCTGATGTCCGCCAGCTGCTCCTTGACTATCTCGGCCGCCGACCTGCCGCCGCGTATCGACTTCAGCAGCTTCTTCTTGCGCCGTCCACAACCACAGTCGCCCTGCGGTGTGGGCATCTTCTCGACCACGACCGCGCTAGCGCTGCGCGCCAGCTTGCTCATCTGGTTCATGACTTGCTCTAGGTCGGCCATTCGCTAGTCCTCTTCCTCTTAGTCGTCCCCGCGAAGATTGTGGTTGGGGCAGTCGTCGCAGCACGGGGGCCATCGGTGCGTCACGTGCACGCCGCAGCCACCCATGTGCTCCTCTATCGTTTCGTCTAGAGACGCTAGGTCTGCCTCGTCGCGGGCCTCTAGCGCGTCAAGCATGTCCAGGTCTTCCACCATGGACTCCATGAACTCTCGCCTGGCTTCGTCGATAATGGTACGCGCCAGCAGGTCGCGCGTCCGGTCGCGCAGCGCCTGTAGCTCCGTGCGACTGAACGGCACCGGCTCCGGCTCAACTTGGATGGGGCCGAAATTGATGCCTCCGCTACCGGCCTCGCCTAGATCAAACGGTATGTCGCCCGCTGTGCCTTGTCCTCGGCAACTCATTACTCGGCCTCCTCTTTCGGCTTGTCTTCCTCGGTTACCGGCACGTCCACCTGGAGGTTCAGAAGGAACTCCACGATGTTACGCAGGGTCTCGATGCGGCCGGTCAGGTAGTGGGCGTGGGGAACGTTAGCAGCAGCGGTTCTCTCCTCGACCGACTTTCTCAGCCCTGTCGCCATGTCGGTCAGCAGGGTCTGCTTTAGCTCTAGGGCATCCATCACGCGCGCTCCATAATCATCAGGACATTCTCGATGTCCATGATGAGCAGCTTCTGGTCGCCGATGTCCCACCGGCCACCCTGCCACTCCTCGTACAGAACAAAGTCACCGACCCGAAGGTCTTCGGCGACGTTCACCCCGACTCCCAGCACGCGGCCGAAGGTCGTTGCCTTTTTCTCTAGCTCCACCAGACCGCTTTCGCGGGTGTGGCTCTTTAGGTTCTCCTCAACCGCCACCCACGTTCCGTACAACTCCATCTGGTCAACGGTCATCTCCGCGACTCTCGTGTACAGTCCGCCCATGTTACTCTCCCTTTCTTGCGGCTATCTCTTCCGCAAAACTTCTCGTGACCTCTTCCGGTGGCTTCTCGCCCGCCTGGTCGTCGTCGTCGTCACTCCATACCTGCTTCGGCCCTACGATGTTATCCTTGTACTTCATGAACTTGGCTGCGTCGTGCTTTGCCGTCTTCTCTGACGTGCCCTGGCTCATAAGCAGCGCCACGATCTCCTCTTCCGTCAACGTAAAGAAAAGCTGAGGCACCTTCGGCTTCGTGCCTCGCAGGTCGCCAAAGGGTGTTCGAGGGTCAAACCCTCCCAGTGCTGGGGCCATTACTTACGCATCCCCCTCATCTGCTCATCCAGCCACAGCCCCAGGGCGTAGGCCACAGAGTCCTCGTCGCCCGCGTAATAGTCTCGCAGGGTAGTCCGTAGGGCCGTCATGCCGTCGTTGTAGCCCTGGTTGTAGTCCTCGATGCAGCCACTTATCTCCGGCGCTGCCTCTACACCCGCCTCAAATGCTTCCTGCACCTCTTCCTCCACCTCTTCCGGCGTAGCTATTATCTCAGGGTGCTCGGCGTGGATGGCCTCGCCCGCTACGCAGATAACCGCGTCCTCCGGCGTCAGGCCAGCCTCCAGGTAAAGCCCCAGGGCCTTCTCTATGAAAGGCGCTACCTCATCGCTCATGAGTCGGGGCGGGAACATGGCCACAGCCATCTCGATAGGGCTCATCTGGGTCGGCCCTTTCTCCACACCGCTCTGCCCCTCTTCGCCAGGCACCAGTGGGACGACATTGCCTTCGCCGTCTATCTCAGCTACTGGCTCAGGGTCGGACTCTCCGGCCGCCTCGGTCTCGTCGATGTCCTTCGCCAAAGCGGGGAGGGCAGAGGCAAGAGGAGAAGGCGCTGCCACCGGCTCCACGGGCTCTTCAGGCGTCGGCTGATCGTCTGGGGGCTTGAAATCGCCCACATCGTCGCCCTCAGCCGGTGTCTTACCGTCAGCCCAGGGGTCTTCCTTGGGCTCTTCCTCATCCGGCTCGTAGTCGGGGATGTCCGCCACCGGCACTGCATCCTCCGGCGCGCCGGTAATCCCGCCCATAGCCTTCTCCTCCTGCGCGGGGAACCCGACGGTCTCCCTCAGCGCCGCTGACTTGCAGGACTCGCAGGTCGGGACAAATCGCTTGTGGTTCTCACAATGAGCTTTAGCCATGATTCATAGCCCTCCTTATCTGCTCTTGTCGCCGTAGCGACGCCAACTCATAGATGCTCTGCAAGAATCCTCTTGCTCTTGCTCCACACACCCGCCACCGCCAAGTAGAGTGTTCCTTCTGATGCCAGGCGACAGAGCCTCCGAACAGCGCTTGCATCTTATCCAGTACCCGCCTGTCCTTCTGGGAGATCGAGGCGTGTTCAGTGCCCATGCTAAACATACAAGTACCGTCGCCCTCGAAGAACCCCGCCGCCCAGATGATATCGTGCGAGGTGGTCTCCTGTGTGCGCGCAAGTGCTGGGCTAAGATGCCCCGTCTTTACCATTATTCAGCCTCTGCTTCGGTCTCTTCGGTCTCTTCGATGGGCACCGCCGGTCTGGGCGTACTTTCGAACATCCAGGGGCGGCATGAGTATTCGATGTCGTCATCCGGCGGCTTGAAGTAGCCGGAGATGTCAATGCCGTTGAACTCCAGGTGACCGAATGGCAGGCTAGTCGGCAGGTAGTAGATCAGTCTGCCGGTAATGCTATCCACGGTGAACTTCACCTGGATACGGGCGGCCGTCTCCACGGGGCACCACTCTAGCTTGTACTGCGGGGCGGCTTTCTTGGTCATGTTAGAACCCCAAGTCCGGCATCTGCAACGCCTGCTGGCTGAACGGCTCTGCGCGGAAGGCCGCTACCACGCGGTCAAACTCGGCTAGCTCGTAGGAGATCATCTCTCGTGGCCAGCCCAGCTTTTTCAGATGCGCCAGGTACGCCCCGCGCAAGTTATCCACGCGATCAGCTATCTCGCGGCGCTCTCTCACAGCCAGGTCAGGGTCGATCTCCCCGCCCCTGGTGATGCGGTTAAGCAGCCCAATCTGGGCCTGTATGCGCTGCTGGTCAATTAGCCGTTCGCTCATATCTCTTACCTCTATTTGATTATAGCAGGTATGATCGAGCGCTTCAACCTGAATAAAGAGAACACCCCCGCTGGGAAAGGAAGTCAGCAGGGGTGTTCTCCGAAAGGAGAAAAAATGTCTAGGCTTTTAGGTGCTCCATCGCCGCATCCACCGCCTGGTCGATGCTGATAGGCATGTTCGTGGCCGCGTCGTGCGCGCGGGTAGCCGCCCGCAACGCGTCCGCTATATCGGGGTACTTCTCGGCCAGGACTAGGCCGAAGTCCACCATCGCCGCACAGCCCGCCAGGGCTATGTCGATAGGTACTCCGCCGTTCTCTAGACTCAGAGTGAAGCTGAGCCCCATGCTGGCCGCGATCATGGCGTTAAACCGCTCGCGTATATCCCCGTGCTCCGCAGAAGCTCCCGTGTCGCCTGTGCCGTTTGAACCGCTCATGATTGTGCCTCCCCTATTCTCTGCGTTATTGTCTCTTGCAGCCTGACGCGCAGTTTCTCCGCTGTCTCAGGCATCTCCCTGAGAGGTATGTCGAACTCGTCTTCGCTCAGGTCTAGGTCTCTCATGGTCAAGCCCGCTAGCGCCATAGCCACCATGACGCAGCCCAGAGGCTTGTCATCAAACTCGTTTTCGTGTCCCAGGGCGAACTCAAGCAGGGCCTCTGCACCCTCGTGCGTGAGCGAATAGGTCTCTTCATCCTCGTCGTGCTCGTCCATCATGCCTCCTTCCGCTTGTGGTGGAGGTGAGGGGATTCGAACCCCTGTACCGCTAGCGTCCCTTGCGGGTGTTCACTGCGGGCGAACCTAACCACCCCCATTATTCCTTCTGCCGTAGTTTCCATGTCCGTCGTAGGTGACAGTTACCGCAAACCACATCGCACTTCTGTATCTCTGCGAGAATGGTTTTGTAGCTGCAATCTGATATGTGCTGAGTAACGGTGAAACTCTTCTGCCCCACATGGTCAAACTGTAGGACTACATAGTCGGTCTCGCCGCAGTCCACGCACGGATGCGTAGCCTTGTACCAGTAAATCGCGTCGCGCTTTCTACGGCGTCGGCGACGATTAGTATCTGTAGTCCACATGCCACCTTTCCTCGGTCTTCGGTTATCCGCCTTCAGGGAAGCCGGAGCTACTTGCTCCTGCGCCAGCACCCCTGGATAGCCTAGAGGTCGCTTCCCCTGGAGGCAGACAACTGTCTTCTGTTGTTAAGGGGCCGCTGGCGCTCGCCGGATGTACCTCACTAAGTGGCCACACTTGATTGGTTCCTACGAGGCCAGCGGCCTTATCCTCTTGTTTGCTGGAGTGAGGTCATGCGGCCGACTTGTTCCAGAACTTCTCTTGTCGTCATTCCCGTGTTCTCCAGCACCTATAGGTTACCACACCTGGTCAGTGGTTGTCAAGGGGTCTAGAGCGGTGTGAAGTCCAGGTCTAGGTCTTGCACCACCGGCGAGTATGCACCCTCGTGCCAGGTTCCCTCGGCGGGCGGCGTGTATGTCAACTCCTGTGCATTGTAAGTATCCCGCACCAGGAACAGTTGCCGGTAATTGCCGACGTGCCCTGCGGCCTTCGCCAGCACGATAGCCTTCTCGTCACCGTTCACCAGCATGTCCAGCTTACCCTCGTTGGATATCCCTATCACGTGGAACTTGCTCATGGTCTGTCCTCCTTTACTTCAGCAGGTCTCTGTCGATGCAGTTATAGTCATCCCACTGCCCCAGGTAGAAGTCGCCAGACCCCACCAACACCTCTTCTACGGTATCGCAGCGCGGAAGCTGGTTACGCTCGTCGTCGGTCAGGGAATCTGTCACAGTGATGAAGCTGGCAGTCACGGCGATTATGAAAGCCAACACAACCCCCGCTACCATAAACGCTATCTCTGGTCTCATTGGTCTGCCTCCTTTGCTACTACTCTACCAGTATACTCTCGCCACTGAAGATTGTCAAGTCGTTGTCTATCGCCGAGCCGCCGATCATCGCCGCTTCTCTGAAGGTGAGGAAGGACACCGGCGGGCCTCCTGGGGCCTCTGGCATCCCGCGCCCGTGCAGGCGCTCATACACCAGCACGTGGCAGGCGATGTGGAAGTAGTCACTCCCCATCAGGCCGCATATCGGGCACCTCATCGCAATCGTCGTGCCTCCACATCCCCTTTGTAGAGTAACGCTTGTCACCGTCGGCGTCGAACACCAGAGTACGGTTGCTGCCCAGTGGTTTATTGCACCGCCAGCAGATTACTTCGCTGAGGTTTACGCCGAGGCTCATGCTCCCACCCACTTTGCGGCTCGCTCTCTCCTCAGCCGCCTCTGGTGCCGGTCGTCCTGGGCCTCGCACGAGTAGCACTTTGTCCTGCTCAGTTTCCCCGTGCTGTTGCCACAGTCCGTGCAGCGTCTCTTCCTGGCCATCTTACAGCACCAGCACCAGGGCCACCACCAGCAGCACTGCCATGTGCAGCGCCTGGTCTACGTTGATGCCGTACAGCCCACACGTCTGCGGCCCTGCCCTGGCCCCTTTAGTCAGGTGTATGTCAAGGCCCTTCTCCACGCCGAACCCCACCCAGGACTTGCCGAAGTCGATCAGCCAGTGGGTGACGGCCACGGCCAGGAAGGGCGCGACCCAGGGAAACCCCAGGGCGGCCACCACCAATCCCGCCAAAGCAGCGTGAATAATGGCGTGAGCCGTGAGGCAGTGAAAACCTATCGCCTGGAAGAACACCAGCCCCTTGTTGCGCGCTATCATATCGCCCTGCAAGGGGAAGTCGGCCACGTAGTGCGCGGCCACGAATGCCAGCAGTAGCTCTATCATTGTGCCGCCTTTCTATTCCATTGCTGATGGTATCGTTTAGTGCAGACCGGACAGAAGCGTTTGTGACGGTTCTCGTGTGCAACGAATTTCACGCTGTAAGGTCGCCCACAAGGGCACTCAGTCTTACGCGCATTCTGTGCAGCCAGGCCCGTACCGCGTAAGATATTTGTGCGGATGGGCACAGCCTCCAAATGCTCGTAATTGACACAGGCGCGCTGGCGGCATTTATGGTCTATTGTGAGCCCCTGGGGAATAGGGCCTACCCAGTGCTCGTATGCCCAGCGGTGGGCTCTAACACTTTTCCCGTCGTCCCAGAAGTAGGCATAGCCAGTGTCCTTGTGAGTATTGGCCTGCCACATCCAGCACTCACCGGCCTTCTTTATCTTAGCCAGAAAGCGCTCCTCTGGGTCACGGCTATTAGCCGCGCCTATTTTAGCCTTGGTACGCGCCGTGTGGTGAAAACCAGCAGTTCTCCCTCTACCCATGTCTCTATTGTACCACGTTCTCAGTGAAGCCGCAATCTCGGCATTTGCGAATCTTGGTGGGCGGCCGTAATTGAAGGGGGTCAGGAATCTCGAACTTATCCCAGTCGTTACCCCTGCAATCCAAATTGTGCATCTTGCCGCCGCCCGTCCTCTGGCCGCCAAAGATGTCCTGGGCGCTGCCGAGGTTGGTGATGCGTGGGCCGCTCTCGCAGGCGTAGACCGCTAGCATATTTGAGATGAAGGCGTCCGCATGGCCGTCCTCGTTCTCGCTCGCCGTCAAGTCTTTGTGCATCTGCTTGAGGCTGCGCACCTGGCGAGTGTTCGCTGGCCCGTACAGGACGATGGCAGGCCCAGCGGCGGGGTCGTCGCCCTTGCCGGTGCTGTGGTAGAAGGTGTTGTTAATACGCTTCTCCAGGAGGGTCGCCATACTCGCCTTGATACCCTTTTTGAACTTGAAGCCGGTGGCCCTCTTCGTCAGCCCCCTGTCCTCTAGCTCGCTGCGGGTGTTGTCGAAGTAGAAGCGGATGGGGTCATAGTAGTTGATGAGAGCGTTAATGGTCTCCACCTGCTCGTTGTAGTTCATGTGGTCTAGCCACTGCTCGTGTATCTGCACGAGACCTCCCTGGTCTTCGCCCTTCTCCGGCGGAAGCTCTACGAACATGCTGATATGGCTGGGGTGGACTTCCTTACCCACGTCCATGCCGCCCCACACGTTGAGCTTGTCAGGGTTGTCGAACTTCTTACCGTCCGCCGGTACGAAGCGCTTGGCGGTATCGCTCAGGCACGCCTCTATCGCCTCGGTGCGCAGGAACTGGTCTACCGACTCACGCGGGTGTAGCATGTACTCCACCAGGAACGCCCCTTCCGTGATTGACTGCTTCATAACCATCAGGCGCTTGTAGTCGTACATCTCCGGCCACAGCGTGGTCTTGTCCTCGTAGTCTACCGCCGGAAACTTGCTGCACCAGAACGTCAGGTCATCCTCCAACTTGTGCAAGATGTCGTTCGGGGCCTGGGGCGTGCCCACCACGCCCAACGTACCGTCCATGGTAGGCAGCGACTTGATGGTGTGCTCGAAGATTTGGTTGATGCGCGTGATCTCGCTGGACTCCGCAGGGTTAGCGAAGTCGCTCAGGATGTCATCGCACATCACGATCTTAGGGTGGCGGCCTCTCGTGGCGGCCAGGATACCCTCAGCCTCACACTGGGCGCGCCAGGTCTTCCTCGTCAGCCCGCCCTTGTCCTCCTTCTCCTCCCCCGCCGACACGTCCACCACGTCCTCACCCGCCTCGCGGAAGGAGACAGCGAAGTCGATGATGCTCGTGGCCGTCGGGTTGTTGTCCACCCAGAACCGGCAGTAGGGGTTCATCTCGATGTCCTGCTTGAGCAACTGCACGTGCTCCTCGGCCAGCGGCTTCTTGAAGTCGAAGTAGAACGCGTCCACGTCCTGCCCCTCACTGAAGAAGCGCCAGAACAGGTAGCCTCGGCCCAGGACGGTGCTCTTGAGGTGTAGGCGGGGGGCCATGACTCGCCAGCGGTGGTACGGTGGGTTCCCGCCTGTCCGGTTCTCGCCCGCTACCATCCTGGCCCAGTACCGATGCACCGCGCCAAGCTGGAACGGCCCGCGCTTCCCGTCGGCGTACAGGAAGGTCTCGCCCTTAAAGGAGGCGGCGTACACAGTGTTCAGGAACGTCCAGAAGTCGCCCTGCGCCATCTTGATGACTAGCGTCTCCTTCTCTGTGAAGGGGTCGCTCAGCCGGATGCGCTCTAGTTCGCGCCGTTCTGCCTGTTGTTTACTTGGCATCCTCGATCACTGTACTGCCCTCTTCCCAAAGCGCCATCACGTCGGATAGCGCGTTGTATAACTTAGTGCTCCCAGGCCCTATATCAAGCAGGGCTTCACTCATTCTTCTGAGCAGCTTGCGCCTGCGTTCAATAACCTCTTCGCGGGAGAGTCTTCTTACTGCCATTTTAGTCCTCGAAATCGCCGTAGCCGAAGTACATGGGCGATATCTCACCCGCGTCCCTGCTGGCCTCCATGAGCACCCAACCAGACAGCCCGCCTGGTGAGCCCAGGTGCTCCCAGTGCAGCGCGCTTACCTCCGACGGGCACTCGCCCTGGTCTATTTCCTCGTACATCTTGACCACAGAGCCCTCGATGAGCCAGAAGTACCCGAACTTCGGCTCGTAGCGTATCTTCGGGTGCGCCTCCATCCACTCGGCGTGTATCGCGTCCCAGTTAGAGACCAGCGACCGCTTGACCTCGTGGGGCAGGTCAGCGAAGATGTACCGCAGCTTCTCGCCTCGGTGCCCTTCCTCATCAGCCGGTAAGTCAGTCCAGATGCCGTTTACCGCGCGACGGTCATACTCTTTGTCGTAGCCAGAGTTGTGAGCGCCGTACCCCTCGGCAAGATAGGTGCCAGCATCAACTCGTAAAGCAATAACTGGCTGCGGGCCGACAAGTTCAACACTAGAGATCACTGCTATCTCTCTGTTATGCGCTTTTACTGCGCCCAGCTCATCCAGGTTGAACTTAGAGAGCAGACGCAACGGGCGAATAGAGCCGAGGAAGCGCAACCCCTCGGCCTTTCCACCAAGAATCACCAGACGCTTGCACAGAGGAGTTCCGGTGTCGTGAATGTCTGTTCTGAATCCACGGCGTTCTAGTTCCTCAGCCACCTTATCTAACACCGGCCCTTCATTTTGATAGACAGCTAATCCCAGAGGATTTCCTGTTTGGAACTGTTGGCTAATAGTGCCCTCGCCATCGGCCATCCCCGCTAGCCAACCAGCGCCGTAACTAACATCCCCATCCCAGACGGGTAGTAATCGGGGCAGTGACATACCTGGCTTTAACAGCCGCGTCTCCTGCCACTTGTAATTATGTCTGCCACCGACAAGCCAGGGATGGTCATTTGCCGCTATAATCTCTATTCCATTAGACAAAGTGAGCTTGACCGCCGGTCTCTCTACCCGCCTGGCTTCCAGAACAACTCCGCGTCGCCAACGACGACGTTGCCCAGATAGGGCATACTCGTCAAAGGAAAGAAGCTGATCTCCTACAGTCAGTGTCTCTACAGGCACCCATCGCAAATCAGCACGCAGAACCCTTGTCCCTGGCGCGACACACTGATATCCCGCAATACGCTTCTCGACCATCTCATCGGTCAGGTCGTCGATGTAGTCCAGCGCGGGCGTCATCGTGTAGTCGTCCTCGTGGAAGGCGCGCACGGCCTCTACCATCACCGCTGTCCACGCGTTGGCAAGCTCCTGCGGGATAGTAGCGTGCGGCGATACGCCATGCCGGTACGCGGCCAGCCGCTGGTGCCAGGGTAACGTCTGATCTACTTCTGTCATAGCCATCCATCCTGCCGGAAACGGAAACACACTACTGCAACATCAGATCGGCCAGGGTGTCATACGACTTCTTAGCCGCCAACCGGTCGCTGGCCAGCCCCAGCAGGCGCTCGGCCTCTTCTGCCCGCGCCTGCGCCAGAACGATATCCTGCTTGGTCGCTATTTGCTCGTCGGCCAGGCGGTCAGCAATCCGCTCCCAATTCTCGGCCCGCATGATAGTGTGATCGCCCCTCGCCTCTTCATAGACCAGGGCCTCTCGCAACTCATCGACCTCATCCTTGTGATCGCAGCGGGCAGCGTCTAGCAGTAGAATGCCGCAGGCGCTGGCCATTTCCCCCTGCACCTGTAGGCTCACTCCGCCATCTATCGCTGCTGGGCTGGTCAGGCCATTGAAGATGTTCTGCACCAGGTCAGCAGCCGCGCAGCCTTCCCGCTGCATCTCCTCTATGTTATCTACCAGGCTGTTAGCAATCGCCTTCCAGTGCCTAGCGATATCGGCAACAGCAAGCCAGCGGACAAGCAGGTAGCCGCTCACAGTCACCAGGCCAGCGATGATGAACGGTGCTAGCTGAAAGTCGAACATGCTAGTCCTCCTCTTCCTTAACCAGAAACTCTTTAATCGGGCTCATCTAGACCATCGAGGACGGCGTAGCGGTCACACAGGAACTCCAGAGCCTCGCGCCCTTCACCGATGTTTGGGTGGTCGCCGATGAACTCGTCAAGCACGGCCCCAAACTGAATTATGTCCTCCATGACGTTTTCGAATATCTTTAGCATTGTAACCTCCTGTACTTTGGTTCCTTCTCGCCATCTCCTAATAGTCTACCACTCCAGCGGCCACGATGATAGCCGCACGGGAAGCAGGCCCACTCAGAAACACCGTCGTAGTGGTCGGGGTCGTCGTAGTTGTACTCCACGCCTGTCAGTTGCTTGCGGCACTGGGGGCAGATCATGTAGTCGGGGATGTCGTTGTCTGGCTCCGTAGCCCCCTCGTCCTCCTTCAGCATCTTCAGCGCCACTATGTCTCCCCACTCGATGACGATGCGGCATGTCGCAGGCAGCCCAGGGCCTGGGATGATGGCGTTGGTAAGGTAGTCCACCACGCGGTCTAGGCCCTCTTGCTGTAGTGACGTTACCTCGCCTACCGTGCCTGCGCGTACTGTCACTGGCTTAATCGTCTCCATTGCTGGCCTCCAGCTTCTTCTTGTAGTTGTTGTAGACCTTCCGCTTCTCGATGGCCTTATCCCCAAGCTCCCGCGCAAGGTCTCGCAGGTTATGCGCGTCGTTATCCTCACCCGCCTTGAATCGCAGGCAGGACGCCTCTAAGATATGCTTGGCAGCATCCTCCCAGCCCACGGAGACGCCCAGGTAGTAGGCTTTGTTCTCGATTTGGTCAATGTCCATCACGCTCCCCTTATGTCTCGTCCCTGTACTATCGGCCGCCACGGTTCCGTCGGCGTCCTCCACATCTTATGACAGCCCCTGCACTCATAGTGCTCCGGCTCACTGGCGGTCTCCCGCTTGAACACCAGCCTGCCGCCGCACTTCAGGCAGGGGGGCCAAGGTGACTTGCTCATACCGGCACCTTACACGCAGGCAGCATTATGCAGTGCCTGGTGCACTTGCCGCAGGTGCAGCACCAGCCCTTGCACTTGGGGCAGGACTCGTACCCGCCCTCGCCCACGGTCACCTTGCCGTGGCAGCAGAAGCACCTCGGTTTGTTAGCCATCACTCCCCCTTCGCCACTCGGTAATACTCCAGGCCACGGCACCGTGGGCACCAGCGGCCAGGTACTTTAGGGTACATCCCCTTATCGCACCCGTGGTTATAGTTAGAGTACCAGGTACAGGGCATGCCCAACAGCGTCCTCTTTAGCCGCTCCACCAGATCGAGCAGGGGCCGCAGTTGTTCGTGGATGTCACTCACGTTGGTGCTCATCACCTTGCCCTGCATCTCCTTCTCCAGCCGGTCTAGGTCTTTCAGGTCTAGGTCGGTCACTTCGGCACCTCAGTATCCTTCCCGCAGCACGGGCACAGCGTCTCGCTGAACTTCTTGAGAGCGCCACGGCGGATGTCAAAGTAGCAGATGAAGTTGTCCGCGTGCCCGTCGCCTAAGTCAATCCCGTGCTCGCGCAAGAGGCGGGCCACATTTTCCTGGTGCCTGCGCGCAGCAACAATCGAGCCGCTGCCATCCCCGTAGATGGTGACACGCGAAAACCGGCAGCCGTTGTTGTTGAGCATGTTGATGATTGGCTCAACTAGCTCTGCTGTCTCTGTGAGAAATGACATATCTCTGCCCTCCTTAGATTACTCCCAGCAGCCCCAGCACACCGGCAACCAGTCCGGCCGCCGCCACCAGGAGCATCCCGTTGAATACTACGTCGTCTATGTGCATGGCCTTAGTATACCCCTCCGGTCGCCGCCTTGTCAAGCCTTACTCCCGCCTCGGCAGCGATCATGCCAGCACACGCCCTCGTTGAGATGCTTGCACGCTCCCCGCGCCTCGCGGTAGTAGGTTCTATCCCAGCGCGTGTGGTGAGCCATCGCCACCTGGCACTCGCCTTCTTGGGCCACAAAGCACTTGCGGCAGGTCTCCTTGTGCCGCAGGTATCGCACGGCCCTGTCCTTCTCTAGCTCACTGGGCTTCTTAGTTGCCATCCTTCAGCCCTTCCTCTATCATACGCGCGACCCTGATGCAGTCCTCGGCCTGGCAGCGTATGCACGAATGACACTCGTCGGTGCAGTCGCCGGAGTGAGGCAGGCTCAGCGATAGCTTCCACGAACCCTCCCACCGCGCTAAGCTGCGCACCCAGGTCATACAGTCCTCATCGCCCAGGTCGTCGTAACGCAGGGCGAAGACGATGGCGGGCAGCGTCTCCTTGAACGCGCGTACCTGGTTGCACAGCCGCCCTACGATCTCGGCGGTCTCTATCTGGCGCTTGAGGTCTTCAACGCTGAACGCTGTCATGCCCGCCTCCCCTTAGTCTCTACGTGCTCGTCATTATGGTAGCCGCAGTCCTCATCCCAGCACTCATCCCAGCCTAGCTTCGCGTGCTCTTTCTCGCACGCCCAGCACAGATCACCGCCGTCGGGGGCGGTGTTCCCGCACTGCCGGTCACGCTTGAAGTTCCACCCTCGGCACTGCCTGGTGGGGTCGTGGTTGGCGCAGAGACAGTTAGCACTATCGGCTCGCCTGAGACACCGATTGCCATCCAGGGTCTTCGCCGCGCACTGAGGCAGGTACTCCTTCTGGATGGCCTTCGCCAGACTTTCGTTGATGCTCATCACTCCATCCGGCATTACAGCGCCTAGTCCTCCTGCGAGCCGGACAGCCGCCCGTGCGGGCTATCCTCGTCCTCTTGCGCCCGCGACAGGGTAGCGCGAGTCCTCGCTATTTCCTCCACGTCTACCGTCCGGTCTAGCTTCTCGAAGCCGAAGCGCAGGGCCTTGTCGATGTCCATCAGCCGCTCCGCAGCGATGTCAGACGGGGGCTTGTCATCCCACTCGATGTGGACGCACCTAACGTGTCGCCGTGCGAGACCCACCTGGCCGTGGTTACCGGTCAACATATACTTCTCACTCATGGGTCTGCCCTCCTTCGTTTCCACTATTATAAACGCACGCGCGAGGGTTTGTCAACTACCGCTACGGCAATCGCTCTAACGACCTCATTATGGAGTCGAGCGTGTCCATGTAGATCATCCACCAGCGGAGGCGATCACGGGCGTGGTCGATGGTGTACTCGTGCATGGCCTTCGCCCGCTCAGCGCTCTCGCGCAGAAATCCCAGGTCACTCATCTCTTCGTGTCGCATCCTTCATCTCCTTCTCGTGGGCCTCGCACAGCGACCGCTCTTTGCCGGTGCGCTTATCCGACCAGCCCATCTTGTGTGGCTTGCACAGAGCGCATGAGCGGCGCTTGCGCTTGTAGACCTTACCCATGTCGCTTAGCGCGGGTAAGCTGGACACTCCAGGTGTTGCCCTGGTGTGACAGCGTGCCGATGCCGATGCCGACTTCAGCCAGGGCTGCTATTACGCGGTCGATGACCTGCCGTCCAACCTCTGGCCGTGCGTTCTCCCGCCCGCGCAGGCGCACCACTACCTTGACCGCCTCCCCTGACTCCAGGACGCTTCTCGCCCAGGCAATCTTGCGCTGCAAGTCGCTGTCACCTATGAAGGGTCGGAGTCTAAGCTGCTTAACCACGCTTCCACTCGCCCTCCGGCCAGTCATGCGCTGCCCAGGTGGAGTAGTCATAACCCTGTGCTACTTGGTAGCAGCCCTTGCCTGCTTTACCTCTTGCCGCGCCGCAGAGCATGCACCGGCCCTCTCGCCGACGCGCTGCCTTGACTATCGTTAGCCGGTCATCCCAGCCAATCTCCGGCGCTACGCAGACCTCATCATAGACGTTCAGTTGTACCGTCTGCGGCTGCTCCTGGCGCTCCTCCACCCGCAACCCGTCAGGCGCGAATGGCAGCAGGAAATGGTTATCCAGCGCCACCAAAACCTTCGGGCGACCGCCCTGGTCATAGGCGAAGCCAGCAATGGTGCCGTGCTCCGCATGGTACGGGCCTGCGCCGACCGGCCCTTCGCGCGCGCCACTACTCGGCTTGTGTACTTGTACTCGAATCGTTGCCATGGCTAGTCGCCCTCCTTCGCACGATGTGGCAGCCTGCCCATGGAAAGACCTAGCACCCAGGGAGCCAGTGGCCCCAGGAGTACTCCTGTCTCCCAGAACAGCCAGGCAGCTAGTCGCCTCAATCCTAGCATCCCCGTGCCTCCTTTAACTACAGTAGTAGACGAAGTAGTACGCTACCCCGCCTATATCGACGGTCACGGTCTTGAACTTCCTCATGGTCGTGCCTCCTTTTCTCTAAGCCCCTACAGTATACCACACCAGATGAGCACTAGGCAAGTGTAGAAGGCGACGTTGAAGGCGATCAGTGCCCAGTCCCACATCTTAGTCCCACAGCGCGCCCCAGTATTCGCCCAGGTCCGCGAAGGCCATGACTATCACGGCCTGGGCGCTGTCCGTCCTGGCCATCCATCCACCCCAGCCGTAGTGCTCGTCACAGTCGCCATCGAAGACGTAATCGTAGTACCGCAGCCCGAACTCTATCCGGTGCAGTAGCCGGTTCCAGTCTTCGGGGTCACACTTGCTGCTGTCCAGCATGTGCTCCCCGCGCACGTCAGAGCCCATCTCCCCGTGGACGCAGGCGTAGCTCCAACTCTTCTCCCGCATGGTCTTCAGCATGTCGGCCATCATCGGCCCCACATGGCTGTACATCGACCAGGCGTCTCGGTCAGACCAGCCTCTGCGCCCGCGCTGGATGAACGCCTTCACCGCGTAGTACCAGTCCCTGGGCGTGAGTGTCCTTCGCAGCCACCAGTAGAACTCGGTTAGCATTATATCACGCCCAGCCCCCACAGGATAAGACCTGTGCTTACTAGGAGAGTGAGCGTTAGCCGGATGTTATCGTAGTTCATTACCGCCTCCTTTACACTATAGTATACGCTACAGCGTCTCCCTTGGCAACTTCAGGTTCTTGGCCCACTTCTTTTCGAACGCCTTCATCTCTTCGTCCAACTCCTCTACGCTCTCCAGGTCACCCTCCATCAACGGTGTCTGCTGGCGGAAGGTGCGGAGGTCTTCGTAGAACTGTTCCAACTGAGGCATGACGAATTGTGGCGGTAGCTCGGCAGCGGCCTCGATTGCCAGTGCTTGCCGGAGAAGGATGTGCAGGGCGCTGATGTACAGGCCCCACCAGTATGCCCGCTCCGTGATGTACATGAAGCGGTTGATCTCGCACATCCCTGTGGCCCAGTACGCCCGCTCGCGCAGGAACATCACGTCATCGAAGGTCGCCGTGATGAGCGTTGCCTTCTCGGTGTGCTCCCTAGAGTTCATCCAGCGCGACACGGTGTCCTCGCTGACGCCCTTCTCCCCCACCAGGTGGAGGCCGTTGAGGATTTCGCGGATGGCCCCAGTGCTCGCGTGGCTGCGGTTGAAGATGACGGCCAGCTTCTTCAGGTCATCGCTGGCGAGCTTTGATCGCCCTTTGACTCTACCCACGCCGCCGCGCCTCCGCGAACACCATGTGGATGACCGGCACGCGCGAGGTGCCGCCGTCGCTCATCTTGTGCACGAGGTTCTGTATGTCATCCCAGAACTCCTGCCACGGCTCGTCGTGCTTCGTCATGGTCGCGTACCTCACCAGCCCGAACGGGGCGCACCGGACGCGTACCTCGGTGTTGCACTTGTCAGCGTAGCGCCAGACGCGAACGTCCAGTCGCCGCACGCCTATCCACCACTCGTGAATGGCCTCGAACAGCTTATTCATCCTCTAGCTCCTTCACTGCTGCATCCATGCGAGCACTCAGGGCACCGACCTCAGCCAGCACCAGCAACGCGGCATCCATGATTAGCTTGTCCATGGTAGCGAACAGGCGAAGCTGCTTGCCCAGGGTAGTAGTGTAACTAACGGCCTCGTGGTCGAACACACCGCTAGCCAGCTTCACGATGTCTCGCCGCGCCGCGTCATACTCCTTGCCCGACATGGGCTGCGCACCCAGCGCCTCCACTAGTGTCTCTCCGTTATTCATCTCGCCCCTCCTCCTTGCTGTCTCGCAGCCTCTTCAGGTTGTCCAGGGCGACACGAACTAGGCCACGTATTACTTCACTCTTGCCAAAGGTGCCGTACTGTGGATGTGGAACGTTCGCTACATCACCTGCGGCTATCAGTCCTAGTTCATTTAACACCACTAGCCGCTCACCCACATTCTTTGTTTGTGCTATCAGGGCGATGAGGTCTAGCGCCTTCTCCACCTGCTCCCTCGCCCGCATCATCATACGCCAAACTTTCTGATGCCCAGCGCCATGCGCCGAGCTATCCATGCTGGCCCGATCTTGCCCTTCCTACTATTGCATGACCGGCAGGCAGCGAACAGGTTGTCGAAGGTATTAGTGCCGCCCAGGGCACGCGGTATGAAGTGGTCGAGCGTCAGGTCGCCCTTCGCTAGCTGGTCTTGGTGCTTACCGCAGAAGAAGCAGGCGTACCCGTCGCGCTCGAAGACCGCCTTGCGGAGCTTGACGGGGATGTACCGGCCGGTGGGCGGTGTGAGTGCGGCGATCTCCTCGCCCGATGCCTCCCTCATAAGCTCGTCGTATGTCCGCTTCTTGTCAGTCAAAACTCGTCCCCAGTCGGGATAGAATCGTGGTTTCGTATCTAGTTCAGTGTAGCAGAATCGCCCTGAGATGTCAACCTACGTCTGGCGTAGATGCCCCCTGGACTGGTGTTATGCGGTACTATGCGGTCAATGCTGCCTTCTATACCGGTTTATCCCGTGGGTTTCACGTCTGGGCGCTCCTTTTCGGCAAAACCTCAGTAGCGTTTACACACTCCGGCGGCCCATCTCTGAGCCACGAATCGTACCGTGCCTTGCGCTTCACCACGCCACGGACTCCCTGCCAGGCGATCACCCTCAGCAGCCCTCTCCAGTCCTGGCCTGGGTGGTGGGTCTCAAACCCGTCGGCGCGCAGGACGGTGGGGCCTTGGTAGTAGTGGCCGTAGCCCAGGTTGGTGTGTACCATGACGCAGCATTCCCCCCGCTGCACACAGATGTCATATACCTCTAGCACGCAGGTCATCTAGGGTCGTACCCGTTCCCGTCTTCCGCGTCGTCCTTCCAGTTAGGCAGCCGCCAGTAGCGCTTGACACTACTCCACACATCGAAGTCGCCCTTCACCCAGCCCTTGGCCTCGATCACGTCCAGGACTTCCTCGGTGCTGCCCAGGTCTTCGGCGGTCAGGTCGCTGTTGTTACGGCGCGTCCTCAAGTAGACCTCTGTCTCCTTGGGCGTCAGAGGAATCCTTGCGGCGTCCATGGCCTTCTGCGCCAACTCAGACGACTTCCATACTGCCCGCTTGATCTTCCCCATGCTGGCAGTGTGCTCAGCCTCCAGGTCGGTGTCAGTCAGGTCGGTGTCAGTCATCCTCTTCCCTCACAATGAGTTCATCCCAGCCGCGCATGACTTTGCAGTTAGGGCACGGGCCGCAAGGCATTGTTATCCCCTGCTCGGCTACCACCGTGTGGCACTCGTTGCACCGGTACAGGGTTACTTCAATCACTATCATCGCGCTGCCTTCCTTTCCACCATCAGGCCCTCAATGAACTCGATGATGGTGCGCAGGCACTCAGGGTTCCATACCGTGTTGCGGATGGGGAACATGGTATACTGCCGCCACGGGCCGTACCATGAGACGGTAGCCAGCAGTGCGCCCCCATGCTTGGAGATGACGTTGAACGCCTTGGTCTTGCCAGTGTCCTTGGTCTCTATGAACTCCAGGTACTTACTGACCATTACAGCCTCCCCGTCCTACTGATGCGGTAGATGTTGTCGTCGCCTCTTCCCCTGCCCGCCAGGTTCATGCCTTGCGTCAGGTCTTCCCCGCACTGCCAGCAGCCGTACAGGTTGCGGTCGGCAATCTTGGGATACCGCGTCTTGTTGTCGCGCCAGTCCAGCAAGCACACCGGCGAGCAGAACACCAGGGTCATGTTCCCCCTTGGCGGGGTGAACGCGGCCACCTTCTCTGCCTGCACGTAGCTGAAGGCTTTCATCTAGTCGCTCCCACACGGCAGCACTATCCCTGCCGCTTTGCCTTCCTCTAGTATACGCCTTGCGCGCTCGTTGATGACCTTCAGCGCCTTGAACCATCCAGGCGGCCGTGGCCCCTGAGTGACCTTGGGGCTCAGGCCCTTCTTGCACGGGTTAATGTCGTAGAGGTACTGGTCAAGGTGGGTGATGCAACTACCGTCGTCGTTGATGTATATCCAGCCGTCCAGGGGCGGTATTCTCTCCGCGCCCATGTCGCCACGCATGCGGAACACACCAGGCGATACCTCGTCCATCGCCTCGTAGCACACCTTCTTGCACTGCGGGCCGTGGCGCACCCTGCCGCATCCCAGACACCACCACATTACATCAGCCCCAGCCAGACACTGTTCTCGTCTGCCCAGTCGTACAGGTCTCCGAGGACGCCGTTGAACTCTTCGGTGTTCTCTACAGCCGCCAGGCCGTCTATGATGTTCCTCAGTGTCTGGTCAGTAGCGTAGTGATCTTTGACCAGCAGCCTGAGCGACAGGAGAGAACTGATGAGATCACCGGCGCGCTTGGCTCCCTCCTCTGAGGTGTCCGTGCCGATGAGCGGCTTGATGTTGACTGTCGTTGTCCATCTCATGCCGTGCCTCCTATACCTTCCCGCCACAGTTGCTGCACGTGTTCGTGCGCCCGTAGTCCACCGTCTGGTTGTACCCGCACTTCGGGCAGATGCAGGCGTAGTGCTGCGGGCGCTTGCTCAGGGTAGAGGAGTGGTCGTGGTTGTTCGTCCGCCTCTTCCCACTCAGCGCCCACTTCGGTGCCCCAGGCCCGCCGGTGTAGACGTTGCCACGAACGCGACTGCCTAGATACCTCTTACGCATCCTCCGCGCCATCGTTGTCATGACTTACCTCCTGCACCTACACGTCGGGCAGTGCTTCTTTGCTATGCGCTCTTCCCAGTGCTTCGTCTTCGCTGCTTTGCGCTTCTTGGTCGCGGCCAGGTTGTGCACAGAGCAGCGTATCTTGCCGTCCGTGTCCTCGCACAGACCGCGCTTGTTCTCACACGGCATGCGGCTGCCCCAGTTGCCCTGGGAGTGGTATACTGTCTCTACGCACTTCATGCCTTCCATTCTACACCCCTTTGATCGCCGCTGTCAAGTCCTCGCTCAACTGGCGGCTGTACTTCAAGGCTATGCGTTTCCCTAGCGCCGCTTGCTTAGGCGTCAGGCGCGGGGCCTCTGCCAACGAGTGGCCGATGTTGGTATCAATTTTGCTGAAGCCCATGTCATTCAGCGCCTGCGCCCTGTCCTGGTCTAGCCCCGCCAGGTGCTTCAGGGCCTCGTGGATGGCCTCGACCTGGGCCTGGGTGATGGTCTTGGCTTCCTTGGCGATTCTCGCCCTGCTGGTGCCCTCTGTGAGCGAGTGGCCGACCGGTATGATCGGCTCTGACAAGTTAAGTGCTTCAGCCTTTTTCTCGTCCCGCCCAGCACTGTCATTGACGAAATCCAGGGCCTTGTCGATCACCGCCTGCTTCTCGACCATGGTCTGGGCGATGTTGGCGTCCAGGCTTCCCTCTAGCACCAGGTGCTGCACTAGCACTGAGTCGTGCTGACCGATTCTATGAAGCCGATCTTCTGCCTGAGTGACGTTGCCTGGCACCCAGTCAAGCTCGGCGAAGATGACGTGGCTGGCGGCGGTGAGGGTGATGCCCGTGCCCGCTGCCTGTATCCCGCCGATGAAGAGGCGCTTCCACTTGTCGTTCTGGAAGGCTTCGATGGCCGCGTCCTTCTTGATCGCCGAGGTGCGGCCGTCCAGCTTGACTGCCTTGCTACCGTACTCGTCAACCAGGGCGTCTATCACGTCGTGGTGGTGGGCGAAGACGACCACCTTGTGGCCGACCGCCAGCACCTCGTTGATGTGCTCGATGACGTAGGGTATCTTGGCGACGGCGGTGTCATGCCTGACCTTGGCCATCTCGGTGAAGGCCACTCCCCATCCAGTACGCAGGGCCTTGACCGCTGCCTTGTAGTCTTCGGGGTCATCGCTGGCCTTCGCCTCTTCGACTGCCTGCCTCAGCGCCGTCAGCTTCTCTTCATGCGCGCTCATTGCTGCCCGCTCAGCCTTGACTACCTTACTGCTGCCGTTGACAGGAATCTCGATGACCTGGCGAACCTTGGGGGGAAGCTCTTTGAGCACTTCACTCTTGAGCCGTCGCACCATGACGGTCGCCCGCAACCTGTTCTGTAGCTCACGGAGGTTGCTGCTGCCGCTGAAGTCCCAGCCATGGCCGCTGTCCTTGGCACCGCAGTACCGCATAGCGAAGCCCCAGAAGCTGTTGAAGGTATCGGGGTCTAGCTCACTGATGATTGGCCAAAGCTCGATGGGCCGGTTGACGATGGGAGTGCCGGTGAGGTAGAGGCGGCGGCGCGTGTTTATGTGCTTGACCTGCCTGCTGCGCTTGGTCTTGGGGTTCTTGACGTAGTGGCACTCATCAACAATGAGAATGGCCCAACGTTCCTTCGCTATCTCCGCCTTGAACTTGTTCAGAATGTCGTAGTTGGCAATTACAGTGTCGGCCCTGGGCCATGGCTTGTTGGCGTAGGCTATTTCGATGGTCTGCGGGCTCCGCGTCAGCCACTTAGTCAACTCCCGCTTCCAGTTGATCTTCAGGTGAGCGGGGCAGATGACCAGCGTGTGGACAATGGCCCTCTGGGAGTTGATGACCCCGATGGCCTGTATGGTTTTGCCCAGTCAAAGGCCCATTTCGTCAGCGAGCAGAACGCCGCGACGATACGGGCTGTGACTCCTTTCTTTAGTACCCACGCTTTTCCTTCCGCGCTACCTGCATCTTCTTGCGGTGCTTCTGCATGTGTGCGCCCTGTGACGGTAAAACTTCAATGTTACTGGGGTCGTTATTTAACTTGTTTTCGTCTGCGTGATGAACTGTTTCTCCGCGAAGGAGCGGCCTGCCAAGGGCTTTCTCTGCGAGTCGGCGGTGTAAGTGTCTGCCGTCCTGCTTGATATAGCTCTTGCCCTTGGCCTGCGCCCTCATCTGCTGCCCACGAACGCGACCACCCTTACGCCCCTCACCCACCTGGTGACAACGATAGGAGCAATACTTGGCTCCCTTCTTCACACGACTAGGGCGTACTGTAAACGAAGAGCCACAAATCGCGCAGGAGAGGGTTACTGACACGGCGTATCCCCCCACACTCTAAGAATGAACTCAATACCCGCCTTCTGGAAGGGCAGGTACGCTAGGCCATCCGGTGCTGGAATCTCGATGTCAGAGGATGTCGCGCGGCTGGCCGCTAGGTTGGCCTCGCGCACCTTGCTCGTAAGGTTAAGCTGGGCCTCTGCCTTGGGCGTCGCGTAATCAATCAGTTGCACCGCGTTGGAGGGGTCGGCTGTCCACCAGACGCCCCTGTCCGCCAGCGGCTCGTCGCCGTTGGGAGCCCAGCGGAAGCCAGCGCTCTTGCAGATGTCCTTCTCGTGGTAGGTGCAGAGGAAGTAGAAGTTCGGCTTGCCGTAGACTAGCTTCATCATGTTCCCCTTTCACCTTTCATCTACATTATAGCAAGAGGCCCCGTACCTGTCAAGGGTTACGGGGCCTCCTGAGCATCAACCTGCTATCGAGTTTGGAGCGGGTACGGGGATTCGAACCCCGACTGCCTACTTGGAAGGAAGGCATGCTAGCCGTTAACATCATACCCGCTCTGGTAGCCCTGGTCGGATTCGAACCGGCGCTACTGGCTTGAGGGGCCAGCGTGTTAGCCGCTACACTACAGGGCTATGGTAGCGCAATGCCGCGCTTCTCTATGACAGTTGGCGCACAGCACAATGCACTTTGCGGCCTCGGCACGTATGCGCTTCTCTCCCCATCCCTGCTTTACTGTCTGTGCCAGAGACCTGTCTTTGTCCTCCGAAATATGATGGAAGTCCAGAGCGTAGGGACAACGGTTATAGCCGCACCGCACACAGCCGCCTGACTTCAGTTCGAGCAGAAGCTTCTTGGCTCGCTCCTGCTGACGCGCTTGTGCTGCAAGATAGCGGTCTTTATTGTTGACGTAGTGCTGATGACCATACGCTTTGTGATATGCCTTGTCACCACAACTCATAGTACCATCATACCACGCTCACTGTCTAGTTGTCAATGGAGGCGACTAGGGGATTCGAACCCCTCCCGTCCTGGGTGAAAACCAGGAGTGCTGTCCAATACACCAAGCCGCCTTGGGGTGACCGGCGGGGGTCGAACCCGCGCTAACTGGGTCACAGCCTGCCGTGCTACCACTACACCACGGCCACCACGCGTCTGTACTAGATGTCGGCACTTACGCCTAACTGCCGACATTTACTTTCATGGAGCCCCTGGCATGGATTCGAACCCGCGACTTCCGCGTTACAACGGCGGCGCTCTCCCACTGAGCTACAGGGGCAGGGAGCCGCGAGACCCACACCTCACAAAGATATCCTCGTTGTCGCGTCCGACTGAAGCTGGCTACTACGGCATGTGGAGCCCTCGGCAGGATTCGAACCCGCGACGCGGAGCTTAGAACACTCCCGTTCTGTCCACTGAACTACGAGGGCCTGGAGGCTCCGGTGGGAGTCGAACCCACTGCGCACCGCTTTGCAGACGGCTGGCTTTCCCATCGCCTTCGGAGCCTCGCTATTCAGTTGTTAAGGTGGGGGGGTCGGAGGGAATCGAACCCTCGACATGACGGTTAAGAGCCGCCTGCTCTACCTAGCTGAGCTACGACCCCACACAGGTCTTGATTTCATGGTGCGGGCGGAAGGAATCGAACCCTCGACCTTCTGGGTGTAGACCAGACGCTCTGCCAGCGTGAGCTACGCCCGCATGGAACCCCTGGAGAGATTCGGACTCCCGACACCGTGGTTCGAAGCCACGTGCTCTGTCCACTGAGCTACAGGGGCATGGTGGGGATGGATGGACTCGAACCATCGACCTTCCGCTCATCAGACGGATGCTCTGCGCAACTGAGCTACATCCCCATGGTAGGGCGGGCAGGTGCTGCCCCTGCGACCTCGAATTTATAAGATTCGTGCTCTACTGTTGAGCTACCGCCCAGTGGGGGGGCCGAAGAGATTCGAACTCTCGCCTAGCGGATTAAAAGTCCGCTGCTCTACCGTTGAGCTACGGCCCCACGGGGAGGGACTTTCGTCCCACCCGCTTGCTCACCGCTTCCCGTCCCCTACGATGCGCCCATTCCAATGTGGGAATCGAACCCACCCCTAAGTTTTCTGGTGGGAGCAAAAGGATTCGAACCTATTCCGATGAGGTTACGGCCCATCGTGCAGCCATTTACACCATACTCCCGTGGTGCTGGGTGATGGACTTGAACCACCGACTCTCCGCGCTTCAAGCGGAAGCTCTACCACTGAGCTAACCCAGCATTGGTGGCGGGGGCCGGATTCGAACCGACAGCCACCGGCTTATGAGACCGGCTGGGCACCTCGCCTCCCCGCTACTTGGTGCGGCTGGGCGGGTTCGAACCGCCGATTCAACGTTGGCAACGTTGTGTGTTACCACTATACCACAGCCGCTTGGCACACCCCGCAGGACTCGAACCCACACTAAGAAGTTTGGAGTTTCTTGTGCTACCATTACACCAGGGGTGCTTGGTTCCAGGGCCTGGGGTCGAACCAGGACTCACACAGTTCAGAGCCGTGCCGCCTACCAGTTAGCGTACCCTGGAATATTCAGTTGTTAACGAACCGCATTGATTTCGATGGTGCCCTCGGTAGGATTCGAACCTACACATGCACGGGGTTTGAAGCCGCTACCTCTGCCGTTGGGCTACGAGGGCATGGCTCCGGCGGCTGGGCTCGAACCAGCAACCTCGCGGTTAACAGCCGCACGCTCTACCGTTGAGCTACGCCGGAATGGTCTGGGCGAGTGGATTCGAACCACTGCTCACGTGCATCCAAAGCACGTATGTTGACCTGACTACACCACACCCAGATGGAAGAGAGTGAGGGATTCGAACCCCCGAACCCTTGCGGATTACCTGGGTTCAAAGCAGGCGCTTTAAGCCAGACTCAGCCAACTCTCCTCGCTGTTGATTTCATGGTACGGGAGACAGGATTCGAACCTGCATTGCCGAAGCCTGGTTTCTAAAACCAGTGTGTATTCCGTTCCACCACTCCCGCTTACCGTGCCTTGCGATGGCAGTTAGCACAAAGCAAGATGCACTTCGCTATCTCTCTTTTCGTCCGTGCGATGCCCCATCCCTTTCGATTGGCATCGCCGACGTTGCTCTCCTTCGTGCCGTCTACGTGGTGGAAGTCCATGCACCGTGGGTCACGTTCGGGGCAGCGGCTACATCCAGCCTTCTTCTGCTCCATAATCCAGGCACGAATGACGCGCCGCCTGTCTAGCTGCACCGCCACCTTGCGTGTTTTTCGCTTCGAAGACATCCTGGCGTAGTAGTCTCGGTCGTACTGTCTCCTCGTCTCGGCGTCCTTAAACATCTCACTTGGAGTATACCACGCTGACTCCAATGCTGTCAAGAGAGATTGGTCAGGGCAAGAAGAATTGAACTTCTGACCTCTCGAATCCGAATCGAGTGCTCTACCTGGCTGAGCTATGCCCTGACTGGATGCAGAGGCTGGGGTCGAACCAGCATCGACGTGATTTCAAAGACCACCGGCTTACCATTGGCCTACTCTGCATTGGCGGCCCCAGACGGATTCGAACCGACGATCTTCCGCTCGACAGGCGGACGCTTTGAGCCAGGCTAAGCTATGGGGCCTCTGGAGGAGCAAGTGGGAATCGAACCCACGGACGCTTCCGCGCCTACGCCTTAGCAGGACGCTACCTTACCACTCGGTCACTGCTCCTTGTTGCGGTTATGCAATTGTAAAGGTGCTGGTGGAGGTGAAGGGATTTGAACCCCTGACCCGCTGCTTGCAAGGCAGCCGCTCTCCCGTACTGAGCTACACCCCCGTGTACAAACTGAGAAGACCGCCTCTTGTGTCGGGCGGTCTTCCCTTCATTAGTTCCCGCCCTGATTAGCGCTATCGCGGCGATGGTGGCTGGGCGGTCGGCCCTCCACCGCCTTAGCGACGGTGTTAGTGGCCTCGCGTCCCGCTCCTCGCGGCCGCGTGCCTGATATTATCAGGCTGGCGCGTCGATTGATACAAGATACTTCTTCCCATTGCGTCTACATCATACCACAGCTACTGGGGGTCTGTCAACCCGCTAGTACCCTACCTCCTTGGCCTGCTCCACCACCCTGTCGTACACCGCGTCCATGCTAAGGTGCTCATACGCAGGGTGGGTACTCAGTTGTGTGATGGCCTGACACAGCGCCTTTTCGTGCGGCGTCTTGTCAGACTTACTCAGCAACTCCTCAAAATCTCCTGCCCCGTCTTCCACAACCCTTTCCTCCGGCGGTGACCAGTCTCCGGTGTCATCACCCTCAGCCGGTGTCTTACCATCGGCCCAGGGGTCGGGAATAAAGATGTCTTCTGCCATTATTGTGCTCCTTTTCAAGCTACCTTCGTTCCATTACCTTTGCAGTATACTACATCGGGCAGAGGGCTTCAACCTACTCTCTCGTGCCACACCGACCTAGCGCTCTGATCGCACAGCGCGCAGAGATCGGCGTCACCCCTGAAGTCGTGCACACCGGTACGCGGGTCGATGTCTGAGGACGGCCGTAGCACCACCTCGAAGCGGATGACCCAGATATCCTCGACCGCAGCCTTCCGCGCGTCCCAGAATTGTCTCGGTGTCTTGCCGTAGATTTCCTCGCCGATGGACTCTAGCTGCGCAAATCCCTCGTTCACCCAATCCTCATCGGGGATGTCGGCGGTGTTCTCCTTGTAGGGCTCTTCCGTTAGCTGAATGAGCGCCAGACTATTACCGCCGGACACGGGATTGCGGGTGTAAGCTACTGCATAATCACCGGCTTCCCATTTGCGCGCCCAGTTGTCATTCCAGTGGCGGCGGGTCACGGTCTGGCCGTGGAGCAGTGCCTTGGCAGCCCCCGCGAAGGAGACATAGCGCACGACTAGCCCACTGAACCTCATGCACCGCCCTCTTCTGGCGGCGGCGGCTCCGGTGGCTCCACAGTGTGAACGGACTCGAAGCCACACGCCTTGGCGAACTCGTTGTCCGCGTCCACGTATTCGGTCGGCCCCTGGCCTGGTTCGTACACGACGTACATTGCGTTGATCTCGTAGAGTGTCTTGTCCATGAAGGGCGGGCAGACGATCTCCGCCTCGCGCTGCGCTCCTATCAGAACCACGAACAGAACCAAGCCTACTGTCAGGCCGATCAATCCGTAGGCCAGCCTCCACAGTATCTCACTGTTCATCTTATTCATCCTCGTAGTCCCAGTGTCCTACCCTGCTCCAGCCGCAGACAGTGCAGTTGTGATCGTCGCCAGTGAACTCGTGCTCCTCCACCCAGCCCCAGCCGTCGCACCGCTTGCAGTCGTTCAGTGGGGTCATGGAGAAGAACACCGGCCGGAACACGATGGCGCAGAAGCACTGCACCGGCGAGGTTAGCTTCTTCTCTACCGGTTTAGCAGCATCCATATCATTACCGTGATAGCCACCCACCCAGCCACTGCTGACAGGAGGGTGAAAATGGTGTTCCAAGTGTACATACGGAACATCTTCCTAAGCTCACGCACAGTCTCGCGCTCAAGCTCAACGACAGTCGTTGGTTCTTTGCGTTCCTCTTTCATCTCCTACAGTATACCACACTTGTCACGTAGAAAGCGACCCGCAAGGAAGGAAAGTAGCGGGTCGCCTTCTGGCCGCTGATGCCGTGGTGTAGTCTACTGTTGGAAGTAGCCGCCTCCCTCGTCGATCTCAGGCGGAATGTCAGGCGGCGGTGTGGGCTTAAACTCATCCGCCGGTACGTCCTCTACCGATACTAGAGCGATGGGCAGTGAGTCCGCCTGGTCTAGCTCATCTTTCGTTGCCAGAGGAGCATGGCGATGCCCCACGCACACCAAGGACTCCTCGGCAGGAGCCACGGTATCCACGTCCCAGCCCCGCTCGTCGGCCTTGCCGCACACGAAGCCCAGCGCGAACATCTGCTCAGACAGATCACGAACTTCGACCTCACCCCGCGAGGCTATCATGAGGAGATTGAGCCGGATGGCCGCCACGCCGTGGTAGTAGCGGTGCATCAGCAGATCGAAGTCGTCGTTGTCTACTACGGCGTACATGATGTCACGGCCCATCCACAGGTTATTCCCCGTGATCTCGACCTCAGCGTCAGTCAGATCAGAAATCAGCTTCCTGATGTTTTCCCGCCAGTCGTCCATGAAGTCTTCTTTGCTGGTTCCCATGGCTATCCCTCCAACTCTTTCCGCAGCCTCTTCAGCACGCTCTCTCGCATAGCTGGCAGAAGATGGTCATCCAAGAAAGACTCTAAGGTATGTCCCTCTGAGGCGTCCAAATGCTTACGCAGTGCGGACACGTTGATGCCAAACGGAATGACTAGCTGCGTAAGGTCGAACGCGGGAGTATCTTCAATCGTCATGCTGCTACCCTCCTCTACTCCGGCACTACGCCGAGACTACCGAACCTCTCGGCCACGTTCTTCACCCACACCAAAGCGCTCTCCTGGCGTCCCTTCGGCTCCGGCGGCACTATTGAAGCCGTCGCCCAGAACAGCCCATAGTTAAAGGCCAGCACGTCGCGGAGGTTGTAGGTGTCAGTCTTCTCGACGATGTTAACCGCCGACTCCAGCAACTCCCTGCGCAGCCACGGGGCTATAGGTGGCAGGTCTGCGTCGCCGATGGTTACAGGCATTACCGCCTTGGTTACTAGCTCCTGTAGTTTAGTCAGGCTATGGGTATCGAGGATAGTAGCGACCGCAGCCACGCCACGGCTGAACCCGTGCACGTAAGCCGCCTGTCCCATGCCACTCTGGGAGTCGAAGATGAGCCCCTGCGTATTGCCGTAGACGATGCTCATGCCCACAGGCTCTGGCCACCTGCCCTGCGGCGTCGTCACCAGCCAGCCATCGAAACCCTTCAGGCCCTCGGAGATAAACTCCAGGAACTCTTTGTCGTGCTCCTCTGGAAGCAAGTCCGCCAACCCTACGCCGCCGAACTTTATCTCGACAGCCTTCAGAATCGTCTCTCTCGTGTCCATCGCGTTACTCCTTCTCCGGCAACGGCTTCTGCTCTGTAGTGCCGCCGCCTTGGTTATCCGGCCCTGGGTCGGGCTCTCCCTGGGGTACTCCAGCCACTACTTGGCCAGGGCTAGGAATCACCGGCTTGCCGCCCATTGCATGTTGTAGCTCTAGCATCTTACTAGGCCCGCTACCTGACTCCAGCGCCTCGGCATCTGCCTGCTCTTCTGGGTTCAGCCCAGCGTCGCGGCGAATCTCCGCCACGTCCTGTGACTCCTTGGCCGACAAGCGCGGGGCCTCTGCCGTGTGCTGGGCAGGGGGCTTGAACTCTACCGGCTTGTCCTCGGCTCTGGAGTCGTCGTCGTCCGGCGATGCCTGCACTCTGGTACTTCCGTGGGCCTTGCGCGCAGGCGGCTTGTTGCCAACATGGACGCCAAAGCGCGCCGCTAGCTCGGTGGAGAGGCTGTCGGCCTCCAGTATCTCCGCCGTCAGCTTGTCAGTCAGCTTCTTAGCACGCGCTACTGCCTTCATGTACCTGTCGAAAAGCTGAGAGGCTGTGGCCTCCTTCGGCTCCGTGGCCTTACCGTTCTTTGCTACACTCATTATGTCACCACCTTCACAGCCGCCCCGACTAGGCAAAGGAACACCCCGACCACTGTCAGTGAGGTGGCGTTCAGTCCCTGCCAGGCCAGCACTTTACTCGGCGCGAGCAGACCCGCCAGGCCCTGTAGCACACCGATGATAATAATTGTATCTGCCGGACTTATACTGACCATGCTAATGCCCTCCCTTGCCTGTGCCGTATTTTGTCGCAGGCGCGACACTTTCGCTGTCCACTAGGGTATCTGTAGGTATTTTCCTCATCATACGGGTGTCCTTGAGGACAATGAGTTGGCAGTGCTCGCGTGCCAAACCGCCGTCGTCCCTTACCGGTCATGTCCTGTAGGTTTTCAACCTGGGTGCAGAGAAACAAGTGTGTGGGGTTGACGCACGGGGGGTTGTCGCACCGGTGGCAAACCTGCATCCCAGCAGGGATGTGTCCAAACGTTCGTTCCCACGCCCAGCGGTGGGCGCTAACCATTTTCTCTCCTTGTCGTAAAGTGCCGTACTCTCTACGGCTACCCCACCGAGCATTAGGCCACTCCCAGCAACCTACAAAGTCAATCACTTCTCAACCTCGCTCTCATCTCGTCTGAACGGCGCGACTGCTCGCGGCTAAGGGTTTGCCGCTGCGTCTCGTAGATGCCCTTCTGGGCCTTCAGCGCCCGCACTAGTGCTTTCTTCTCCGCCAGCACAAACGTTGCTCTCTTTAGCTCCGGCACCGCGTTCAGGGCCTGCGCCTTCAGTATGTCCTTCAACTTGCCCTTGCTGCCGTTCTCATCTAGCTCCACCATCTTCTCCCCCAGGGCCACGTCGTAGGAGACTTGCAGCAAGGACATGTTTATGTCTACCCGTGCTATCAAGGAGTCGGCGTAGGTTCCCCAGCCTGCCAGGTGTCCCTGGAGCTTACCTAGCGCAGCGCCACTCATGGTGCTGATGTCAGCAGGAAACGTATACTCGCTGCCGTAGCCTTCGGGCTTCTTCGGCCAGGGCAGCCCCGTGCTGTTCAGCCGCTCCTTTACCCTGGCAAGCGCCTGTAGGTAGACGCCTGTCTCTTTCTTGGTCTCAGCTTTCTTAGCCACGTTTCTTCCTCCCACTTTGCCTCTTTAGTATACAGCTATCATGCGGGGTAATGCAACCTGCGCTTTGAGGGAGAAGGGCTGGAGTTGCCGAACAATGGCCAGCACATCGTTGTAGGGCTGCACCATCCAAGTCCACATTGACTGTGTGCCAAGCGCACTCCTATCCTCGTAGTAAACCCGACCCACACCGGTTGCTCGTAGCAGTGCCGATATTAGCTCTACCTCCGTGTTACACGCCTGCATTATCCAACTGCGAGGCCATTCATGGTGTGGCGTAAGACACCCCTCTGCGTCCAGGAACGCACCTACATAGGCACACTCAATGCTCGACATATCCTTGGCCTTTCGCAAGTGCCTTTTACCGCCCACGCTTCACCCTCCTCTTCTTAGCAGGTACGGTAACAGACTTCAACCTGGCCGCTAGCTTCTCGTCCAGCTTCTCGTCGTGAGAGGCCAGTCGGAAGCACACGTTCTGGCAGTCGCACCACTTGCACTGCGTGGAAGTCCTGGGGAACGGCAGCCCCAGCATGTCTCCCTTGCGATTCCACTCCAGCGCGGTGTACGAGTTCTCCGACAGCTTCTCGAACAAGGGGTCGTCGCGGACGACGAAGAAGTACCCGTACTGCTGGTTGTCCTTGCACTCGTAGAAGATGAACCCCTGCCCGATGTCGTGCCCGTTCTCGGCCAGCAGCCGGTCGTAGGCCAGCCACTGGGTGATGTGCCGTGGCTGCGCCTTGGTCAGCGACGCCAGGTTGGTAGGCGCGAAGGCCGCGCCCCTATACTTGCCGTCCTTGGCGATAACCCAAGGCAGCTTACGCCACCCGTTGGTGTTGATGGACTTTATCTCCAGGAGGAACATGTTCTCCGGCGCGATGGGCTTCTCCGCCAGGCGTGCGATCACGTTATCCGGCGTGCCGCCGATGTCCTTACCGGCCAAGAACTTCTCCTCCATGATGACGATGCCCATCTCCTTGAACACGCCTTCCCAGCGAAGGTGAACCAGCGTGCCGTTGTCCATCCGGCGCTGGGTCTGCGGGCTGAAGCGCGGCTGGTATCCCAGCAGGCGAATCTGAATTGCGCGCGGGCACTCGCCCCAGGCCATGGACGGGGAGATCAGCGTCTTGGGCTTGCGCCAGTGCGCCCTGACATCCCTCTCGTAGTACGCGTCTATGCGATCTCCCAGCCAGTCTTCCTTCAGGCTGTTCTTCCCCATGAGCTTTATGGCACCAGTCATTACAATCCCCCTATGTCCTCGTCGTCTAGTAGTACGCTGTACGGTCTCGTCGGGAACGTGCCACCGGCTGGCGGGCGGAGCGCACGCCTCTCCTTTACATCTCTCAGCGCGCGGGATGCCCAGTGGATAATAATCAGCGCTAGCCCGTCCTTAGTCTCCGATTCTATCAGTTTCCACCGGAGACGTAATGTGGGTATGCCAATGCTCCTCAGCAGAGCATCGCGCCGCCTATCCCTCTTGCCGCGCATGCCGTGCGACGGGCCGTCGGCCTCTACGCAGGCATGCAGCCCAGGGAGGTAGCAATCCAACTGAAACTCCTCCCCGTCGATCTCAACAGGATACTCGTCATCGTGGTCTATGCCCAGCGAGTCCAGAGCCTCGATGACCTTGCCGTGTATCTGCGTAAGCTCAGTCCGCTCGTCCATCTTCCTCCTCCGTCGGCTCGTCCTTGTCCAGCAACTCCTTGGCCAGACGCGCCACCGTCTCAGGCTTGTCGCGCGCGTAGTCGAGTAGCTTGGACTTGCCTTGGAAGCGCTGTCCGTCCAGGTCGAAGTAGCTGCCGTGTGACTCTATCAGCCCGAAGTCCATGGCCTCAAGGATGATGGCCCCCACCTCGTCTAGCTGCGTCCTGAAGTCGAATGGCACCTTGACTACCTGATGCGGCACGCTCTGCTTTGACTTGTGGACTTCCACAGCCATAGTGAAGCCAGTCTTCACGGGGAACTTCTCGCCTTTGCGCTTGCTCTTCGTGGTCGCCCACCCCGCGCGCCGCACCTTCAGCCACAGGTGGTTGTAGAAGGTCTGGCCGTAGCCCCCAGGCACGGTGTCCCTGGGTGACCCTGGGCCGCCGCCGATAGTGGCTCGGTACTGATTGATGGCTAGTATTATGGTGTCGGACTTGGCCTCCTCCATGGCGTCGAGCATTTTTTCTATGCCGACGTTGAGCATGCGGGCCTTGTCGCCCACGAACTTATCTTCCATGCTGGCCGTGGCCTGAGCAAGCGGTATTAGTGCTGCCAAGCTGTCTACCACCACCAACCCCACGTTATTACGGATGAGGGAGTGTACGATGTTGAACGCCTTCTCTCCCCGCACGGTCTGGCTTACCAGCAGCTTCTCGATGTCCACGCCGCTCTGCTGTGCCCAGGTGGGGTGGAATGCGCGCTCGGCGTCGATGTAGGTAGCGACCAGCCCGTCCTTCTGGGCCTCGGCCATGAAGTAGTGAGACAGCAGCGTCTTACCACTGGAGAAGTTACCCGTTAGCAGGACGAAGCTGCCCTTACGCAGCCCGCCCCCCAGCGCACCGTCGAGGCTGCGCAGGCCGGTGCTCAGGTAGTGCGGCTCGAACGCCGGACTGTTGCCGTACTGTAGGGCAGTGGGGTCGCCTACTTCTTTATTGATGCTGTTCATCAAGGACTTGAGGTCAGTCATCAGTTACTCCCCTCCCCTCGGAAGTCCTTCGTCTTGATTTTCCACACCACGCGCCGTCCGTGGCCGTCGAAGAGGTAAGGGTTAGTGCGCGCTACTACGCCCTCGGCCAGCCGTGGGGTGCCCTCGTCCTGGGCTACTTCAGAAGTGAACCCCTTGCGCGCCAAGTCGATGATGGCGTCGGCGTCCATGCAGTTGTAGGGTGCATACGGAGGTATCGCGTGCAGCACGGGCACAGTAGAGATGTTCAGCACATTAGCCACCTCCACTACGTTGTCCCAGCCCAGCCAGGAGCGCTCGGCCACCAGTACATCGAAGAGGCGAAAGGAGATGTCGCCGTCCCTGCGGTAGTAGCCGCCCTTCTGGATGCGCGCGCCGTAGGCTTCGCCGTAGAGGGTGATGGGGTACGGCTCCAGGTTCGGGCACGGGGCCACATCTATAGTATGAACTTGATCGACGCTTGCGGTAAGCTCTACTACAGGCAGGCGGCCCACGCCACCGCACAGTGCGCAGCTACGTCGGCACTGCCATAGTCGCTTCATGTCGTCCAGCTTGAACGTGGACTCCAGGTGCTCCTGGATGAAGTCAGGCATCTGGGCCTTGTCAGTCCGGCCGTAGAAGTTCACGCCCCAGGTCTTCTTGTAACACTCGGAACGGGCTGGCGAGCAATCCTCGCCGCCATTCTGGGAGTGCTCGTGGGTGTCTTCCAGGCACACCCTGATGTTGGTGCCGTCGATCTTCTCTGTGGCCAGCCACCTGTCCACCAGCCCGAACTCCGGCTGCTTCAACTCGCCAAGGCTCAGGGCATGATCTTCGTTCCGGCGGAACCGGCACTCTATCTTGGGGTACGGGGGTGCCGTGCTCACTTGTGTCCTCCCTTGCCGTTCGCTGTCATCGCATCCGCCAGGGCTTTCAGGAAGGCTGCCTGGAACTCTCCGGCAGTCTCTTCTCCCAGCGCGTGGGATACCACACCGCCGGTGAGGTTGTCTGTGAACGTCACTATCTGACGCATGCAGACCTTGCCAGTCGCAAGCTCTCGCTTGGTGGCCGCTGGGCTGGAGATGTCGATGCCGTACACCCCCGTCTCCACAGAGAGGCTGTTGTAGTCACCCATGTTCATAGTGACCCGTATCTCTGTCTTGCCGGTGGGTATGTTGCCGCGCGGGTCAACGGTCTTGGTCTCCGCAACTGTTCTCTTAGCCATGGTGCTCCCCTTTCAGCGGGGCGGACGGCCTGTCGTGATGAACGTGCACAGACCGCCCGCGCCGTCGCTGCCTACAGGTCTTTGAAGTCTGCTTCCTCGGCCGTAGCC
>SDBT01001384.1_pt1 | contig 42578 bp, 21 predicted proteins | sample 2277101 | NCBI WGS metagenome assembly SDBT01 (sample SAMN10404973, study PRJNA504765) | marine sediment metagenome | isolation source: marine sediment core GS10_PC15, 103 cmbsf | place: Arctic Ocean: Southern Knipovich Ridge | collected 2010 | reverse complement strand
ATGTATAGAGCAAATGGTAAAGCCATTACAATTATTCCTATATGTTGGGGGTGCCGGATGTGATGATATATTCCCACTTGAGCAATTTTTTCCCCTCGTTGTTTTGCTTGAGTAAGCTGAATGATTGCCACAAGGAATAAGCAACAACCAGTGAGAAAGATGAGTATCTCGAAAATAATAAGGGGTAACACCACGTCAGGGGAAAGAAGGTAATACGCACTTAACCAGTTACCCGAATATGGAGAAGCCAAAAACACACCGGAGAAATGAAAAATGGGAAAAAGGAATACCATTGGGTATAAGATTCCGAGGATAATCGGGAGATAAACGTAAATTAGAACCAATATTTGGGCTAGTCTTCCGAGGAATGAGAAGAACAGTTGCTGAATTTTATAGGGTTTCATCATTATCTCTTCAATTGAAATAAAAAAAGTCTATCCTTGTATTCATAACTTAAAACTAATACTATTATACGAAAATAATATTCTAATATACTAGAATCAAAATTCAATAATAAAGATATCTACAAAACTTTACAAAAAAGAATGATATTTTATATTATAATTCCCCAACTAATTGTAATCTGTAAAGAAGAGGAGGTAAGGTTAGAATATAAATTTGAATAAATCTGTATTTTCAGCGGTCGAGGCTGTAACAGACTTCAAAGGTTCCACTTCAAGGTTGAGATTGATTAAATTTTTTCTAAAATATGTCTCATATTGGAAGTATATTCGTTAAATGCCACTCTTCCTTTATCCGTTATTGAATGTTAACTGTAAGAGCTTTTGGAGCTCATTGAAATGCGTTTTTGTATGAATGAATGGAAGTCTTTTGAGGCACGCAAATAACCTCTAAAGTAATTGGTTCGGGAGCATTCACTCAAAGGAGACTTATAAACATATAAAATCGGTTTGTACTGGCTTTAGGCTTACCTTTCCAAATGCAGTTTGATGTTTGTTTGGAATAGCTAGGATCAGTGTGAAAATCAAGAACAAGAATCATTCCTTTCTTTCTCGCTTTTTGAAAGGCGATTGGTAGCCTTTCTAAAAAGTGTAAAAACCTTTTACTCTGAGAAAAATTGAGTTGTCTGATAGAATTGTTTTTTAACCAGCGTAGTGTTGTTTCTCCCGATGGAATAGAGCTAGTTAATTCTCGTAGATTTCTAGCTGTTCTAGAAATCGAAGATTTTTGGAGAGAAGTTAAAGTAAGTAATTTCCAGATGGATTCTTCCGAAAAATTGGAAATAGGAGATCGATTGATAGTTACTGGCTGAAATTCCTTTAATTTGTTTATCACAGAGTTTATAAGCCGGGGACTATCTCTAGCTTTTCGTGGAGGAAAGCGAGGTAACTTTATTTGAAGTATAATAGTTGCTACAGGCTTTTTTTCACATATAAAGTTTTCCCCTGCTTTATTTGAAATAGCTCACAAAATCAAAAGTTACGAAGTACTGTTTAGCTGGGGGTAGTTCATGTAACCACTAGTTACCAGCTTAAAGAAATGATGAAAAGGATTGATTAACAAAGCGAATGGGTAATGTTAAATAACAGCTTTAGATGAAGCCATATAAATAATATATCATTTTAATTTACGATCAAGAATAAAAACTATTTATCGGAGTATAGAATGAAATGGTAAAGATTTCTTTCATTTCCTCTGGCACTACAACTTCTCAAACCCCTGTTATGTCAACCGTGAGCTATGAGATAGTAAAGAAATGGATGAAAGAACACAAAAATCAATCACCAGATTTTCCATTAGCTTGTATTTTTGACTTCTCCAATATGTATTCTACTATCCAATTTTTTGCTACTGATAAGATTTTGATGAGAATGGGGGAATTCACTTCCTTAACAGAAGAAATGAAATCTTCGCATGAGCTTGATTGGGCAAAATGTAGTTTTCCGTCAAAATTTGTTCATAAAGAAACAAATGAACCTTTATTCTTCATGATTCCAGTTTTTGAGAGAGGAGTAACAAGTGGCCTTACTAAAACAGGAACCTTGGAATTAACACGTCATATTTGGGATATATCTCAAACAATCGAAAAAGCGGGAACAGAGTATATTTTTTTCGATTTACCGTTAATTGAAGCCAGGCAACAAAGATTTTTTGAATTAGCTGCTCTAGCTAACTCAAATCTAATTCTAGGAATAGTTGATACAAATAAGATAAATTATAATGCGATGATTTCAGAAATTCAAACCCTTGAAACATTCTTGAAAGACAATAGCCAGTACATAGAACCAGGTTTTACACTGAACGGTCTCATTTTTAATAAAGTTTCTGAGAAAGTTTTAAGTGAAAAATGGATAGATATAGCAATGGAAAATAAATCTTATCCCGTTCTAGGTATTATCCGCGATGACCAAGAGTTTACAAAAATTATACCTCAATATGAAATTCCTACCACCGATACGATGATTCATAAAATGAAATGCGCAAAAGATTTTCAATCTGCGGCTGAAATGGTCATTCAAACAACAACGCATATCAGTTCATTGCGTGATGTTACTAGTGGTCAACATCAAGATATGGAAAATAGAATATTTTAGTGTTTAATGTTCTAGAATTTCTTTTAGACGTGATCTAAATCTATTGACGTTTATATTTTCATTTAAAATGATATCTGACATTTCTTTCTGCATAGGGGTAATAAACGATGCTACCTTTGCTTGAAAACTCAAGACTTGCTCATCTCGGGTTATGATGTCCAAAAACCTCTCTTTATCAAGATTTAATAAATCTATTAAACTCTCAATAGAGGAAGCCTCTCTTAACAACCTAGCGATTTCGTCAGGAGAAAGCTCTGTAACATAACGGAGTCTCGAAATAATTTTATCGGTGCTTGCTCCTGATGTAAGACGTATTAAATCTTCAGGTGACAATTTTTTCCCGGTGAGATCAAAAATATTTTCCCCAAAATGATCTAAATCAACAGTAGAATCTAAAATATTACTTAAATCTTCTGGAGCTACTGAAATCCCCTCACTTTGAAGAGCTAGTTCTAAAGCTGACTGGTCAGCAAATATACGAGATCTAAATCGCTTAGCAAGATTTCTAAGACGAAAAGCATGTGCAGAAATATAAACAGCTAAGAATGATACTAGTAATCCGAGGGATGCGAAAAATCCAGCCCATTTAAGAGTGTCAAATACCTGTCGATTATATGAATATTTAACAATATTCGTCAATCCCTTAGACATAATAAATGTACTAATTGTTTGATTTTCAATTTCAATAATTGTTTCATTGATCGTTTCTATAACTGTTTGATTTTCAATTTCAATAATTGTTTCATTGATCGTTTCTATAACTGTTTGATTTTCAATTTCAATAATTGTTTCATTGATCGTTTCTATAACTGTTTGATTTTCAGTATAAGTTTCTATTGTGACGTTTTGAGTCGTAATACGATAGTCTAGTGAAACATCTTGAGTAATAGCATCATAATACCCCTCTGAACAATTTATTTTAAAATAAATTGTACCTTGGAGGAACGTTGGTTCATTAAAAGTAAGATTAAACAAAAAAGTTGAATTTTTCCCTGTGGTTAAATTTGTAAGAAGGGGAGGATCCCAATAAGTACTAAAGTTATACGAAGAAAAATTTCCAAGAATAAAAGGAGTTATATTATTGTACGTGAAGAGAGGGTTTTCATTAGAGACATTCAAGAGGAAATATACTGATTGATTACTGAATGAACCATTATTAGCTTCTGATTGATTAAAGTATGACGAATTAACTTGAGTTATGGATTCAATAAATACTGGGGGTTGAAAAGATGCTAAACGACTTTTAATGAGTTCTGATTGCGAAATGTTTGACCAACTTATATTCCCGCTCCAAAGACCCAGCATAGGAAAATCAAATATCAGAGATTTTGGATGGGTGACTGAGAGTGGTATAATATTAGCAGAAATATTCTCTTGTATTTGAAATATTGTTCCATTAGGATCAATTACTGTTAGGTTAAAACTAACTTCTGATCTGTTCCAATTTAAATCCCACTTTAATCGTCGAATATCAGAAGATACATTGAAAGTGAATACAGTTTGAGTTCCATTGTTAAGTATAATTGTTTCATTATATCTAATAGGTAACCAACCAGAGGCAATATCTCGTGCTTGAAGAAAGCTATCAGTGATACTTAAGGTGTCATTACCAGCAAAAAAATCTCCAAATGCCCCGTAGGTCACATTAAGAGATATATTCCGTAAGAAATTTTCATCAAATTCATAACTAGATCCTTCAAATAAGCCTATGGAATAAATTTTTATATTATTTAAGCGAGCAGCTTCAACTGGGCTTTCTGAGTAGGGACCTCCCTCAAGTAAATCACTGAAGTCAGCAGACTCTGTTAAGAATCCAGTATAATTTCCATTGGGCACATCAATTCCCCAGGGTCCTGTGTTATGCGCGCCATCAGTAAGAAATAGAATACTCTTTAGTGTTGACGTATTTCTTGGATTTTTTAAAAGGAGATCTAGAGAAACATTTAACCCAGCCCAAGCATCTGTCCACCCATTGCCCACTAATGCATCAGTTTCATTGAAAATAGATTCTAAATGAGTCTGGTTTGATATGAAATCCAAACTAGCGTGTACCATTGCGTCGTTACTCCAGTCTCCATCCTGTGTACCTGCGAATGATACCAATGCAACGCGATCATTTGAAAAACCAAGAGAATTGGAGTTATTGATCAATTCCAAAAAGGATTTTATCGCGGTTTGAGCTATAGGCATCCTATTCTCATCCATACTTCCAGAAACGTCGATACAAAGTACGATATCAGAATCAATGAGTGGAGGAGCAGGTTGTGGTTCTAGAAAAATACTTCCTCCTTCTGTAATGTTAACACCAATTGTTCGGTTTAAAACAACCTCTTTAGTAATGTTAACTTCTACTTCAATCGTTCTATTGACTTCTACTTCAATTGTCTTATTAACTTCTACTTCAATCGTTCTATTAACTTCTACTTCAATTGTCTTATTAACTTCGACTTCAATCGTTTTATTAACTTCGACTTCTACAGTAGTATTGACTTGGACAGGAATTTGGATTTCTTCTTCTACTTCTTGGGAAACTTCTTCCGTGACTTCAATTGGAGGAATAGAGGTGAATGCAAACAGGGGTAATGTAACTGTCATTGCTATGATTAAAGCAACAGTCTTCTTGTGTTGTAATAGAGCATCCCAATAATAACTTCGATTTTGTAGATTGAAACGAGATGTCATGAATTATAACCAACTTTCCTTCTCGTGTTGGATAATTTATTCTAATCAATTAATTAACGTGAAAACAATCATTAATAAAAACCCCTCAACAATAAAGGCTTTCTAGATAAAAGTTCCGGATGATAGTTGGGACATTTGACATATTGAAAGATTGAAGAGAATAAGTTCTTTTTTTTCATTGCACAATTGGAATTGAAATAAAGAAAGTTGATCCATAGGGTAAGTTCCCCAGAATTCACTGAGTTTATTTTTTTTGGATTTTCAGCAGTTAAACTAGTCTAATTTGTGAGAATAACGAGTTTATTAATTTCTTATCTGGTTAATAAATTAAGATTGATTGTGACATTTTTCATTAAAATCTGTCACTTTCAGATATCTGGTCACTATATCAATAATAATGAATTCTCTTTATTCAAAGAAACAATTGATCTTTAATAGTAATATGAAATAGAAATGTGAGCAACTCACCAAAAATAATTAAAAAGGAGATGGTTGGATAAGAATGCCTCTTAATATTCTATTATCAACCGAGTTAAGAAAACTGGAAGAACTCAAAAAACTTAAGATCATTTTGAAATCAGACGACGGGTTATTTGACCATGCAGTCAATGAAGTCTGGTGTACTTTGAAACAGATGAAATTGATATTAGGAATAAATCCTCAAATCCCCATAGATGATTTGGTTCGAATTTTTAAGCAATTTGAAGATATTCGAATTGTCTTTAATCTGAAGTCTAATGATTATAGTCAATTAAATCAACTCTTGATTGAGATAACAGTAGTTAAAGACATGTTGAACATACCTAACACTACAAAACTAACCGAAGTATTATCTCAAATCAGACATGAACAGCTCTCCTCACTTGGAATCGGAAATGATTCACTTCTGGAAAAAATGATGCTTTATTCTTGGTTTAAATAAGATTTTGCTCAATGTATAAGTTCTATGTGTCTCTATTATCAGAGACAATGGAAATATTCTGATCTTTAACAACAAACAATGAATGGGTTTCTGACCTAATTCAACTATAAATAAAGGTAATTCGTCATCTTTTTCTAAGAAGGGCTAGCCGATCTTTTTCGTGTAATTTTCCAACCTGGTTTTCCCTGATTGGTTTTATATAATCAATATTTCCCAAGAATTATTTCAGCGGTGGATTTTATTTCAAAATAAGACATATTCTTTTTAACAGCTACTTCTTTTGCTTCGTGAGTTTAAATAGCACCTAATGGAGTAGTGAACCTGACTAATGCAACAGGAACTTTAATGTTCCCATGATAATCCCCAAGGTGATTATAAATTTCTTTAGGTAACTCGATGGTAGTGATAGTGTATGATTCCATATCCGATTTATCAAAGCAAATGATAGCCACACTAGTACCACGATTTTGTAGGTCGGAGTATTCGGACTGATAAAATAGTAGATTTTGATGGCTATCAGAACTAAAATATAATTAGATAATAGATTTACGATTGTGAAGAGTTTAAATGTTGAATTAAATCTAAATTTTCCTTTTAATTGACATTATTGGAAAGTAAACTTAAAAAAGTACAAATTGCCAAACAAAAAGTTGGAAAGGTGCTCTGGCGATGGAAGTAGAAAAAGTAATGCCCAAGTTAGCGACCGAAGCAGAAAAAATGTCGTACAAGGGAATTATCAAGGCATATATTTTTCTTAGTTCTGACGTAAACACCAGTGAAATTTGGGTCTTGACGTGGAATGGAATGAATCATTTTTTCAATTTGCTTGATTAATATGTCAACGATATTGATTTTAAGCAGGTAGTCGTTGTGCTAACTGATTTTATGATGTATAACAAATTACTTAAATCCATTGAGACTTTTTAATAGCTTAAGGAAATGCTGAAAGGGGAAATATTTTGGAAACTGAAAACTTTCAACAGGTTAAAGAGCTCCTATACCAAACTCAATTTGATGATGCTTTGCAGATCGTTGAATCTATTGAAGAGAGGGAAGACCTTACCCCAAAGGTCCGTCTCAAATGCCAAATACTTAGGAGTAAAAATCTTTTACTGGATCCTAGAAAACAAAAAAGGTCATCTTCATCACAATCTTGATTACCATCATGATTGTAGCTATTGCTGTCGGGATAGCAGATCCAGGTTGTACTCCTCCCCCTCCTCCTGGCGCAACGGGATGACCCCCGTTTTTTCTTTTTCTTCCAATTCAATCCCCTTATAACTGAATTATTCCTCTATCACAATTTTCTAACCAATTTAAGCAAATTCTCACCTTTAGGAGCTATTAATGTCCATCTGTACCAAGGTTTCTTTTCTTGAATTAATTTTCCTCCAACGGTAACAATTTCTACCATTCATTCATTCTTATAATAATTCTCCGAATTAAATAAAAACTTGCATATTGCGGTGATAGAAAGTTTTTAATATATCAAATATGATATATCAAATTGAATATATCATATCGAATATCCAATCGAGATAGAATTAAAATCTGATTAAAATCCTTAAAATTGACATGGTGAGCTAAATATGCTTGAAGTTGTGGAATTGATTGATAATTTACCTTTATCAGCACAGAAAATTTATCATACGATAAAAATTTGCGAAAAATTAAATTCTAGAGAGTTAATTACAGAGACTCAATATTCTCGTCGAACAGTGCATTATGCTCTTAGGCATCTGATTGATGCTTCCTTAATAGTACAGATCCCCGATATGCGTGATACACGACGCTTCTATTATTCGATCAAGAGTGTAAGCTAATTAATGACCGAAATCGTAAAATTAATCATTAGTGAATTAACTGGGTGATAATATTGACAACTATTGATCAGGAAAATAAAAAAACTAGGTTTCCTCAAAAGTGTCCTAAGTGTGAGGGTACTGTTCTTTTTAACATTGAAAAAGCTTTATGTATCTCTTGTGGATGGAAGAAAAATCTTCTAGAAGCTGAGTAGATAATTATTCTTTTTCTTAAATTTACTAAGAAATTAGATGATAAAAATTGATTAGAATGAATAAATTGAATCAATTAATTTTTCTCACGTTTCTTTTCATCATGACCGTATCCTTGGTTTCATCAAGGGATAGATATTTTACTAGTGCAGAATTAGCTGAAGCTAGCACTCAGGATGGGGTTGATTATCTAATTATTACTTCGGAATCTTTACTTGATGAAATCCAGCCATTAGCTATTTGGAAACAACAACGAGGATTGTCAACAGCTATTGTAACAGTCGAAAAAATATATGAAGAGTACTCTGGTCGTGATCAAGCTGAGGCCGTTAGAAATTGCATTAAAGATTTCCATAAACAATTAGGGACAAAATGGATTCTTTTTGCAGGTGATCAGAGCCATGTACCAGTAAGATGGGTTAATGTAAGTGGATATCCTGTTATTTGTGATCAATATTATACAATATTAGATAATAACTGGGTTTGGAATAATAATGAAACTGTTTCAGCCATTAATAGCTTTGATTGGGATACAGATATATATATTGGAAGATTATCAGCAGAAAATGCTGTCCAAATGGCAGAACTAGTTTATCGTCAATTGAATTATGAAAAAACTCCTCTAGTAGGTTCATGGATGACTAATGCATTATTTGCAGGTGCATACGCGAATTTTGATGTAATCATTGGAGATCAGGTAGCAACAGCATTTGATGCAAATCGGGTCCATAACTGGATGAAGAATAATGTACTTCCTTCGAATTGGAATAGTACCATCCTTGGGGAGAAAGAAGGACTCGAACCTAGTGAGTACTATTATGATGAGCCATTGAATGAACCTAATTTGGTTCAGGCAATTAATAAAGGATCAAGTATCGCTATGTTTGATGCACACGGAACAACAACGGGAATGACTCGTTTGGTTTTTACAAAAGATAATAATAATGATTCAATATTCGAGTGGGGAATTGATGAGAGGTCTTCATATCCACTAATCAATATTGATTCAATTATCGATACTGGGGGGAAAGATGCCTTTTTTTTCTTAAGTGCTTGTAATACTGGAAATTTCGAGTCGAGTGGAGATTGCTTAGCAGAACATATACTTCATAATGGTGGAATAGGTGTGATTGCTAGTTCTTATAGCGCCAACTACGAAAATGATTGGTATGAAAGAGACCATGGAGGGTGGTATAGTCAAGGCTTATCAACAAGATTCTGGAAGCAATTTTTGATAAAAGGAGTAAATCAGCCTGGAAAGGCATTTATTGAAGCAAAAATTGATTATATACAAGACTATATTTCTTTAAATGGAAAAGAAGAAGATAGGAATAGAACTCTTTTTCAATATAACTTACTAGGAGACCCAGAAATTCCTGTTTGGACAAAAATTCCTTTAAAACTTCTCTCAGAGATTATTGGAGAATCTAATAATCAACTGACATTATTATCTAAGGCTGAGGAACAGATCATTCCTGAAGTAGTGGTTACCTTATCTAATTCGACACATTATTGGAAAAATTTAACTAATAGTGAGGGCGAACTCACACTTCCAATTTCCCAAATAGAATTAAACAATCTAACTTTAACTCTCTCAAAAAATAACTTTCTTCCATATCAAGAGACTTCAGAGACTGAGTTCACTTCATTTAATTATCCATTACCACGTTCTAAACAAATTTCATCCTTTTCAATATTGTCTCTAATAAGTTCTTTTGTTATATTCATTTACATAATTAGAAGTAAAATGAAGAAATAATTCAAATTGTACTTTTATCGGAAAAATGGGGCTCTTCAGACAAATTGTTTCTTATTGTTTCACCGTTTTAATTAGATCAATTATCGTCAAAAGAAAGTAATTGCACTGAACATCAGATTATTAAAGAAAATCTTCCTTAAATTCACAATAAAGCCTTCTGTTTAGTCGCTGATATTACATATTATATTTTTTATGAAAATAAAGCGGTATATCTATTTTAGGAAGTTGATCATTCATGAGAAAAATCCATCGTTTTACTAACAGCTTAATTCTGACTTGTTTTGTCCTACTAAGCATTAATGTCAATATTACTAGCTCTTACACCCATTCAATAGTGAACAAGAATGTGGAACTCATTCTACTTAGTGAAACTGGAACTGGTGGCGATACATATGATATATGGGTTGATGAGACAAAGGAACTATCTTATGTGACCTGTGGATACAAAGGATTAAGAATCTTTAACATCAGCAATCCTTCCGATCCCATTCTATTATCAATTGTGCCTGAATCTCCTGCGGTGATAAATACTGGCCACACAACAGCTTATGCACATCAATTATTAGTAAAAGACAATATTGTCTTTATTGGGGATGGACCTGGGGGATTAAAGATTATTAATTGTAGTGATCCTGAGAATCCATCTGTTATCACTCACTTCACAGAAGGCTACAGTTGGGACTTAGAAATTGTAAACAACGTTGCCTTTGTAGCTAATGGCTGGAATAATATGGGAAATCCTGGAATGATGGTTATAGATATTACAAATCTATCTAGTCCTCTAATGATCTATAATCACAGAGATTATGATATTACTGATTTAGAAGTTTCTGAAAATCGGTTATATTTGGCTGGTTATAGTGCTGGTATCGCTATTCTAGACATATCTAATCATTCAAATCCTGTATTGCTAGGACGATATACAGATCGTGACGATACTTTTGATGTAGAAATAAAAGACAATTTTCTATATCAATCTTCTTGGGATTATGGATTACAGATTCTTGATGTTACTGACCCAGCAAATATTTCGGTGGTCAGTGAATTTAGCGATATAGATGGAGGTGAGCTAGCAGCAATACACCTTGATACCGATTTTGCATATCTTGCTGCAATGAATGACGGATTGATTATTCTAAATGTGAGTGATCCTTCTACTCCTATGGAAGTATCTAGATACAATGAGTTAGAAGGAGCTTATGGAGTTTTTACCAGAGATGAGTTTGTTTATATTGCAGATCAAGATAAAGGACTAGTAATTTTAAAAATGGATTCCGAAGGGGTAAATCAAAAAGGCCCTTTCGGATTCAATTTTATTATCGTTGTTCTGGGGATCCTCATAATTTTCTTAAACAGAAGAAGAAGGGTTCTTCAATAAATTGAAACAATAAATGATCCAAGAATTACTAATATAATACCAAAAGCTTGAACACGTGATATTCTTTCTTTCAGAATCAGAATACCTAAAAAAATAGCAAATATTGGATTGATTGAAGATATGGGAGTCGCTCGAGACGCTCCGATTAATTCTATTGCCGTGAAAAAAGAAATTGCCCCGAATCCCCAGCCTAGAATACCACCAACACCGAGAACATAAACTTCCTTCTTTGTGCTAGTAATATAGGGTTCATCATATTCTTTTCGAGTTGAAATTGTCAGGATCAACCAAAACACAAAAACAAAAATTGTTAATAGACCGAATCTGACTGTAGCTAGAGCGAATACATCGATATCTCCGAATTCTAGGATTAATCTTACACTTATTATACCAAGGCTCCAGAAAATGGCAGCTGCTATTGAAAGAGCCAATCCTATTTTTAAATCACTTGAATCCGTCGAATGGATGGTTGGTGTATTATTCTTTTTAGTGACAAGGCCTATCCCGATGATTAGCACGATTATACCCAGAACGACCACTAAAGATATTTTTTCAACTCCTGAGAATATCAAAAGGATCGCAGTAAACAATGGGTAGATCGATGCCACTGGTTGTGCCTTGGAAACTTCAATCTTCTGCAAAGATCCAAAGAAAAGCACATCCCCAACTGTGACAAAAATACTTGAAAGAATGATTAATGGAAATAAACTAGGAGAGAAAAAAATAGCAAATTTAGAAGGGGTTTCATTACCATTGAGAAATAGAGTTAAAAAGCCTATAAAAGGAACCGCTATTATTCCTCGAATCGCGATCGAAAATAATAGCTCTCTTAGCAATTTATGATCAGATAAGCCAATCTTAAATAGTACTGCTGAAATCCCCCATGCACAGGCGGCACCTAAGGATAAGATAACACCAAAAATTTGCTCATTTGCCACCGTAGATCATCTGATTAATTCTTAGAGAAAATAGTAAAGCAAAAGGCATTTTGTGAAAGGTCTATTTATATTTACGAGACTGAAAAATTATTTGATTTGTCATCTGCTAACTTTTATTGATCCTTGTATTGTATTATTGTTTAGTTTAATTTTCCATAACAATGTGGACAGAAGAATGCAGATCTTTGAACTGATTTTCCACAATATTTGCAATCTTTGGTATCCCCTGCTTTAGGTGAGGCTTTTTTAACGACTTTTTTCACTTTTTTCTTGGGTTGAGGAGTTGTTTTGATTGCCATTTTCGGTGCTTTAGTCTCACCTGTAATGGGGGTTTCTCCCCTCCACTTAAGAGTTGGTTCCCATTTGACATCGGTTGGCTTTTTTATCTTCTGTTTTCGGTTAATTATATATCCAGTGATCACTAAAGCCGCGCCAGCGTAAAATATGAGAGTTGAGAATTCTATATTCTCTGGTAAATTATTCATATTTGGTCAAACAGCGATAATTCAGAATTTTGCTTCTCTAATGAAAATTCACCCTTACTAGGCTTAGGTTTATCTGTATTTCTTAAAGAGATAAATTTCCAACAAACCATAATTGTTAGAATAGGTATAATAAATATTTTAAAGAATAAACCAAACATTAAAGCTATTCCATTAGTTCTATACCCAGTTGTTTCTAAGGATTCGAGGTTTCTTACTCCTAAATTACTGCCCAAAAGAATAAAAATTATTGCTATAATATTCAATAATCCACACAAGTTTATTCTTCCAATACTTGGGAATTCTATATCTTTCCCAATGGTATCTTCCTTTTGTAAATCAAATAGCGGTTTGTGATACTTTTCTTGAAAATTAAGAAAGAAAAATAAACAAATTGCTCCAGAAAGTTGAACTACAATCATAAGGAGATTATTGAGAAGATTCGTATAGAATCGGTTGTTCTCGATTCTCCAAAGTGATTCCATGGTGAGTCCAAGATCAAAACCTCCTCCAATGAGAAATGGAAACCTCCAAAGAATACTTAGTAGAACCCAAAGAAATCCCAGTATAGGAATATATAGTTCCTTGTTCCTGTAATCGTAGTCTTCCTTTTGAGGTTGAAAAAATATCAACACACTCAAACTGATTAAGGAAATTGCAAAAAGATCTAAAATGAGAGCAAAATTGAAGATAAAATTTATTATTTGACTTCCATATTCTTCAATCCCTAGTGAAATAAGAAATTGATAAATTCTACCTGAAATTAATGGAATACAAACTAGTAAAGGTATTAAAAGAATCAAATTTTGAAGTAATAATATTTTCCATCCCAAGCCGTATAGTCGAGTTTTGTGCAATTCTGACAATATAAAAAAAACCTATTACTTAATACTCTAAATAATTAGGATAGTAACTCTTTAGAATCTTATGAACCTCTTTTTCTCATCATTAAAATAGTTATATTTATGTGAAAACAATTTATAAATCTTAAGATAGGGGCAATTAGTTTTTCTAGCTTGAGCGGGAGTGTATGAAATGCTTCCATTTTGCACATGGTATCATAAATCGATGTTCCGTGAAAAATAGTGTTGTTTATCCATATATATCCATAAGTCAATAGACAAGAAACTGATCAATAGTAAAACAGGATTTACGCAGTTTGCATTAACCTCCTTATTTATGTATAAAATACACACTCACACAGATACCTAATACTGCGCATATAGCTATTACCTGTAGTACTACAGAAACTAACGAATTAACTCCCTTTACTATTTCTAATGGTACAATACTAGATGAATCTATTGTGGTAGTAACTGGAGTATTTTCAATCAACAGTTGTTGTAATTCTATTGCAATCTGACGGCTTTTCAAATAGTATTTACTGCTATAATTCCCCTTTATGTTATCCCAATTACTTTGTATCTCATCCATCATTTCGTTATCGTTGTTGCTCAACATATATTGTATTGTTAGCTTCCGTGCTGTAAATATTTCCTGTTCAGCGGCGAATTGTTGGAAGGTTTTAATTCTGACCTGAGAAAAGCGCACAAAATCATCATAATAACCCATTGTATCACCAGTAAAATCAGAAGTGTATTGAGTGTCAGTAAATGTATGGGGAAAACCTATTGCGTGACCTGTTTCGTGAAGTAGAACAGACGAAAAACCTTGGCGAGGAATAGTAGTTGTATCTGTTCTATTCGGATAATAAAGTCTATCTAATTCCATTAATTGAAGGGTGCGTCGATTTCCTCCTAAACCAGTAAATAGTCCACCGCCGCTCCATATTCCTGGAGCAGCGAATGTTGCGTTATCCAGAATAAACGCGTAGGCCATCACTACTAGATCAGCTGCTTCAAGATCGAAGAAATCTTCAATGTAATAATCTCTATAAAGATGATCATAAATCCCCATCCCATCATAATACGTGTAATTGTCTATTGGTGGATCATCTGGGCTATAGTCAATAATATATCTATAATCGCTAAAAATCTCTAGAACATTAGAATAATTGTCTAAGTTCAAGAATTCTACTTCAATTTTTATTGAACTTTCTGGCATTAGTTCAGATAAAGCAATTTCAATAGCTGTTTTATTAATTGTCCATTCGAAATCACTTGCGTTAAAACCTAAATCTGATACTCCGTTAAAAACCCTGACCTGTAAAGAAATGTTATTACTGTAATTAATTCTATTTACTGGCTGCCAAAATAGATTAACAGGGATCACTTCTGCTAACCAGTCACCAATGTAGTCATTAATAGCATACTTACCTTGAGATGTAGCAGGATCGTGTGTTTTCATAAAATGATCAAGATCCTCGTCGTAAAATTCATGATCACCATCATTTATATTGATTCCATTCCAAACATTTCTCCATTTGAGATACCATTGAAACGAGGTGGGATCCAGAAATGTATCACTAGATTCGTATCCTGTATACCCAACATATGGGAATTCAGCGTCAAAATTCCATGGGAAATCAAATTCGTTTCTGAACCAATGTTTGTTAACATCTGCATCCATATTTTCTGCCTTTATTTCGAACCAGTGATCTTCTACGTCTGTATCAAAATAAGAAAAGTTTAAAACATTGAAGCAGTAGTCAGCTTGATTAGTATACCTGTTTTGTGATAGCCATGATTCCACAGCATTACCATCAATTGCAGTACCATTTTTAGGTAGGAAAATATCCTGTGGATCCCAGTACTCAGCTTGATATTCAAGTTTTGGTATATCCAGTTGAACAGTTGGATCATCAGAGACGCTATGGTCTGCTACGAAATCATCTAACGATTCTTTATATGTTTGATTTGCAAAATAATAAGAATAATCTACTTGATAATTGCAATAGGCATTATCCTCACCTCCCAAGAATATCCCACCGAAATTTGGTAGTTTAGGAGTAATTATAGACGAATTTATTATTTCTTGATCATATCCAACAAAAATAATTGCTATGTCTATTACATCATCATTCGTAAAATCAGTGAATGTTTGCGCAGAGTCCACAAGACGGAATACACGATTATCTCCAGAGGTATAATAAAGGGTATTTTTATTATCAAAACAAATACTGGCTAATTTAGTTGAGGGAGAAGAATAAAAAAGCGAAAAATCACCACCTTGGTTTAGATCAAAACGGTAAATTTTACCTTCTGTTTCCTCCGCGATATAAAGATATCCATAATTATCAACAGTAAACTCACCATTCCAACCATCAGAGGCGACATTATTCAAGAGGAGTGCAACCTGCAAATTGCCATAATCATCTGGATAAGTATAGTAAATAGAGTTCTCATCCGTTGAAAATAATACTTGGTATGGATACGTGGGAGCAGTAGCTACATCCAGGATAGTTGATGTATGGATTAGGTATGGAGATAATGGAAGAATTGAACCTGGAGAATTAGCATAGGAGTGCATATAATTCGGTACAACATTAATGATATTGCTTCCTTCTACAACAAAAAATAAATCCCCTGAATAGGAATTCATTGCATGTTTCCTCACGATACCCCAAGGTAAACGAAACTGGTTTAATTCTGTGTCATTTTCAGGATTGAAGCTTTTCAAGTAATAATCTGTCTCGGTTGAGTAGTAGAAATCTCCTGAAGCGATATAATTTATATCAATCATTGAATGGGAGGTATTACTTTCAAAGAACAGTTCTGAAGAGAAGTTAGTGGATGGAGTTTCAGACATAGAAAAAAGATTGCCAAGGAGAAGGAAAGTTATAGGTACTAAACAGATAATCACGATTAGAATGACGTTCGTTCTAGAATTCAGTTTCATTATTATCACCTACAAATAAGATCGATAGTATTTACAATATTGATTTGAAGTCCCTATTATTTCTCAGATTTTTAAGAATTATGAACCATGCAATATTATTGTCATTAATGTAAACTGGACTACTTGGATCCATTTAAGAAAGAAAAGTAACATATTTTGAAGCTCTTGAAACTCAATTATTTTTCTCGTGTGAGATCTCGTGTGAGATCTCGTATGAATAATGGAGAAAACTTGTTATTAATCCTTTTGGTAGCCTGTACAGATTAAATTATAAAATTATAAAACTGATCTAATTTGGATAAGTCATTCAGAACGAAGCTAGAACCTGAAAATATATTATCCTGATGTTTTTAAATTACAGAATTTAATTTATTTAATAAATATTTATCATCTGTGGTCTTTCAATTGATACTTTTTCTAGTAGTAATTAGTTCTATGGGGCTTTTTTTTTTGTTTTATCTCCGAATGAGCCCAAAACCAACGTATGCTGAAAAAATCATTATAATTTTATCCGCTGTTGTAGCAGTGCTATTAGATTTCGCAATTGAGTATAGAGGAACTACAGTTGATGCCTGGTACTATCCACCAGAAACGAGTTTATTTGAAATTCTGTTATTCAAGAGAATACCAATTGAATTACCAGTTGTTTTCGCATTTTATGGAGCCACACTAGCGGTAATTGCCTTAAAGACAAGAAAGAGTGTCATAATAGATGAGAATAACAAACATTTGTCCAAAAAAACAGTGATTGCTTTTTTCGCTTCAATTATAGGTATAGTTTGGTATTTTTCTCGATTTCTGTTTCTAAATGGATTAATTTTTATATTTCCAGTCTTTTTTCTTGGACTATCTCTAACTTCTATGAGCAGGGATATTTTCGGGTATGGGTTAGTAGTTTTTCTGTTTGATTTTGTCGTAGAAGTTTATATCGTCGTAACAGGTATTTACACATACGTTCAGGTGGGATATTTAGTCCCCGATATTGCTGGATTTCCAATATTCATTCCCCTTGAATACGGATTATTAACTATTAGTGGAATTCTCATAATATCTTATCTCGCTGCATGGTATGAAAGATGGTCACAGCTTCCAAATTGGTACAAATACTTTTTATCAAAGCGAATAGACTTAGATATGAGTTAAGATCTTTATCAACCTTCCTAAGAAAAAGGGGAAAAAATATGCCAGGTAAAACCTAGCTTAAGAGAATAAAGAGTGAATTATTAAGGTGGTTTTCTGATTTTTTCAACTCCACCTGTGCCACCTTTGCCAATTTTGCCGATTTTACCACCTGTGCCACCTGTGCCACCTGTGCCACCTTTACCAAATCTGCCTCTAAGTCCTTTTGAACCTTTGCCTATAAGTCCTGCCTTCTTTGCACCATAAAAACCTGCTGCTCCTCCGCCTCCAAGGATCGCTCCTCCACCACCAAGGAGAATAATGGGCCCCCAATCAACTGGTTTGGCTTTTGTTGTGGATGTTCCTGAGGTAAAGGGAGGAACGGTTTCACGTGTGATAAGAACTTCTTCTGGTCCAACAGTAATAGTCATCGAATATTGTGCAATTAGACCTGAATCCATGAATACTCGGAAATAAATGTCAGATACATTATAAAGAGAGATGTATGTGGCATTCATTGGATATGGTCCAACTTCTTCTGCGTTACCGGTTGTTAACAAACTTGAATCAAGAATTGTTCCATTTGAACTAAGAAGTTCTAAATCCAAATTCTCAGAAGAAGCAAAGTTAAGTTCGACAATGATTGCAAGACCTGCTGGAATATTAACATGGTAAAAATCGTCATCCTTCACTCGGATCCACAGATTATTTTCAACAGATAATACTGTGGCATTATAGTCTATCTCAACATCTAGCCATTGGGAATCCTCAAGAATATCATTATCTTCATATATATCATCTGTTTCAGTTATGTTTATTGTTAAATTATACGCGTTAGAAGAACCATCAATGACACAAACGACGAAATATTTTCCACTAACTAGAGCTTTAAAGGTAAGTGATTCGTTGAAAAGAGTACGGCTTTGGTTGGCTAGTGATTCATCATCATTTAGGAGATCCAAATCAATATCATTCAGATATGTCTCACCACTAACCTCATAGGATCCTGCGAAAAAGGTAAGAGAAATCTCTATTACATCAGTTTCATGGAGATATAGATAAAACCAATCATCATCACCGTCTCGTAGAATCAAATCAGTAAAGTTCCCTTCTGCGATAGGAGCTGCTGTATTCGAATCATCATTCGATTCAAATGAGTCATCAAATTCTTGGACCGTGATTGTCATATTATAATCGAGTCCAGCGGTCGCATACGAACCTGGTTTACCATAAATAGTGAATAGATAGATATCTGGATGGACAACCCTGAGAAAAACTGTTTCTTCATTGGATGGGGACTGAACAGATGCATCTAATAGATTCCAGCCACCATCAAAAAGTCCCATATCTAAATCTCCTTCAGATCCATTAAATTCAATACGTACTGTAAGAAAATCACCTGGTATTAGAGACATAGCGAACCAGTCTTGATCATTTTTAAGAGAGAAAAGTCCTGCCCACGGATCAGCCTCGGTAGGTTCAAAGACTTGACTTTTGGCTGGTAATATATATGGGTTAAGGATCAGATCATTATCTTCAGCCCAATCGTCAAGATCTTCAACAACGATTGTGAGATTATAATATCGTGGATCCACATTGTCTCCTGATACATGAATATAATACCAAGTATATTTATCAGCACGATCAGGCCCAGCTCGTAACCCTTTGAAAATTGGATCACCAGAGCTAACTAATGAATCTGCACTTGAGTTTTGGTAAAGCGATAAATTAATGTCGAATTTCGGTAAAATTGAAAACCAATTGATATCAACCATTATTCGTTCTTTCTCTTGTACTTCAACAACATACCAATCATCTTTCCCTTCTGAAACAACCATACCAGGATATTCACCTGCGACCATTTTCATAGCAGTAGAATTAATATTGTTGGAAACCGTTACATCGAACTCGTAACTATCTTCAGTTTCAATAACCATAGTATAATGATTTGCAGTACCCAAGGAATTATATACACGGATGTAGTACCAGCCAGTATAATTAGTGGGGAATGCTAAAAATTCTGTATAGGGAGAAGCGTCTCCACCATCTTCGTAGTAAGTCAACACGTTTTGCGTGGTTGCGTTGGAGTCTTCATCATAAATCCATAAATCAGGGCCTCGTTGAGTTGGATTGGAATGTGTGAGATTGTAATCAGTGTAACCAGAAATAGTAATATTCACCTTAGTATTATTAAAAAACCAGATTACATACCAATCTTTGTTCCTGTATTCTGTATTGATATCTTCCGAAAACCGAAGATTAGAATAATTTCCAGGAGTAATTTCATCATCACAAGACCCATCAGTCGGGTCATCAATATCTTCAAAATTATCATTACTCTGAAGGAATTCCCACTTGTCGTCAAAAACAATAGACATGTTATATGTGGTTGAATAATCGATATAGTCATAACCAAGTTCAGGCTTAACTGCTGATACATTAATTGTATACACTTCGGTATGATTTCCGATATCTATCGGACCAATAGCTTCTTTATTGCTGTTACCTTTGCTGGTACCTAGAACTGTTCCATTTGCAGCTAATAATTCAATATCAATATCCGCTACAAATGGAGGATCATCTAAAATAAGAATTGAGCCATTACTATCGGTTGCATTGTAAACATTTGTCTGATTAAATTCTATTGAGACCGAGAAATAGAAGTATGGATAGACTGTGAAATTATAATAATCAGGACTGAAAGTAGTGACATTCAATGGAGTAGTAGGATCATTGGTTATTGAATGACTTCCTGAAGATGTTAAATCCCAAGCATTCGAAGGAACATCATTTGGAGCTCCTGGTCCAGGGGGTATCTCCCAAATATTATCGATGGAGGTTAGAGGTGAAGCACTCACAGACGTTAAGTTGTTTGGATTCAATGGATTCGTAATTAGTAGTAATTGCATCAAGAACATAAAAGCAAAGACCTGAAATATGAAAGTCCAGCTCCTAGATCTCCGCATAGATGATTTTCGATTCATTGTTATCACCGTTTGAATTTTCCTCCAATTATCGGAAGGATAAGGGTTGTAGCAACTAGGATAAAGAGAGAAAATGGGATTTTTATAGTTGTAGCTCTCTTCTCATCTTGTACTGGTGCAACTTGAGGAATAGATGGAGTTTCATCAATGCTGGCGATTTTTGCTTTTCTATCTTCTGTTTGGAGAACAAGCTGTTCTTCTTTACCGTAGATAATGTATATCATGCGATCTGCTGTACCCACAACAACATCGGTGATATTGTCATCATTGAAATCACCAGTTGTCATACTCCGAATCAGGTTAGTTGGGACAAATGATGCCCAGATTACTTCGCCTTTATCTCCGTCGAGAGCGAAAATATTGTCATAATTGAGAGAAAGAATGTCTAATTTACTATCATTATTCAAATCTGCAACCTCATATTCGTCCAAATAGAAGATTGATCGGTCCTCGAATCTCCAATCTTGATGAAGGTTATTTGTGTAATAGTATAGACAATAACTGGCGTCACCGAAAGATCGAATGACTAATTCATCTGGTCCTTCTCCTGAACCTGTGAATTGACCAATTTCAAGATGTGATAAACGCAATGGAATATCCAGGTGTATTTTAGCAGCAATGGTATTCAGGGCCCAGTCTGTCCAATCAGAGCTATGATAGATAACAACAGTTCCATTACGGACTATCGCTGCGATTTGTGGCAAGCTCTCACCTGTGAAATTACCAATTTTAAAGTCTTGAACTTCAATTGGAATCGCATTGAAGAACCATTTCAATCCAGGTTGCGTTCCGAGCGAGCCGTTGATCATCCAGATTGAATGATCATGAATAGCAACTACAATATCCTTTACACCATCTGTTCCCAGTTCGACAACCTCGAATTGTGTATATGCGCCCAACGGGTTCAAGCTTGCCCAAAACAATTCTCCTGTTCCTGTAGTAGAATTCTTAGTTACATTATAGACTTCGAAAAGTCCAACATTTGGTAGGAAACGGAAACCCATGCTTATGGCAAGTTCTTCTGTTATTCCGTCGTTATTTATATCTGCAAACTCCATTTCATTAACAATAACTGGACCTAGATAATCTTTCCATAAAGGTCGTCCAGTTTCACCATTTATAATAACTAACATACCACTTTGAAGAACTACGGCAATATCACTATAACCATCTTGTAAATGGAAATCATGGACTGCAATCTGACTAATGGGTTGAGAAGTACGATATTTCCAGATCATATCTCCGGTGAAACCATCAAGAGCAATGATATACCGTTTGTTATCACCAAAGATGACATCATCGACACCATCAGCATTAAAGTCGCCTACAGCAATATCAGTCACAATACCTCTTGTTTTGAATGTAGCCATACCTTTCGTTTGAATTGCTACCTCTTGATAATAGGTTGGTTCATGACGGACAAATGTGGTCATAAGGACATAACCATAATCATTCACGAAAGCAGCCTCGCCAAATTCGCCAAAATTACCTGCAGCCACGGAAGTCATTAATCCATACTCACTATAAGCTTGATAGTTGACAAGAGGAGTACCATATTTGCCATCAATAGCATTTATTGTTCCAGTATGAGGATAACCTGTGTTTTCAGTAATAAATAATAGATCATCTGGTTCTCCATCACGATCTAGATCACCCTGTGAAAATTGAATGGCATGAGTATCCCAGAGATGGTATTCCCAGAGAATCTCCTGAGGATTCAATCCAGATAATACAAGTATCTTAGTTTGTGGCTGTCTGTGATAAGCTAAGTCATCCATAAGATAGGATGCACCCGCAATACCAGTGACTAATTCTATTCTAACTTCATAAATCATTCCTAATGGATCGTTCACTTCTACATATTGTCTTTTTCTGTTACCCTCGATAAAAGATGAATCAATTTTGTTTCCACGATAATCGTATGCAACAAAGTTGTAACTGTAGCCTGAAGCTGTCCAGAAGAACGCAGATACGCGACTTGCCATTTCTTGTATTATTATTTTGCTATCTGTTGCACCATTATATACACAGAGGTCACCAGAACGTGTACCACCCCAAGAAATCCCACCTGTTGTCCAATTATAACCAGTCCATCCTGTTCCTCCTGTAAAATTAAGACCACTATAACGATCCTCTGCAAAGGATTCATAGTGTCCTAAATCTTCAAACTTGACTGTTTTAGTTGGATTACTTACATGTTGATTGTATTTTACCTGTATTAGTATATCCTCGTATTTGTCCCCGTTGAAGTCATATTTTAATGTATCTGGGAGATTTCCGATGCCTCCGTTCAAAGTATTGTTCCAAAGTTGATCAGAAATGTTTACTGTCGTATCATGTGCAAATAATACTCCTGATTCAAGTATTAGAATATCTTCAATTCCATCATCATTAACATCGTTGAGAGTTGAAGTTAGACCAAACCTTGAATTGTTTCTATCAAATGTATATAGAACCGTTCCATTGAAGTGAACCCAAGCAATTTCTCCTTCATCACTATCACTTTCTCTACCTGATAAAACCATGGTATTATTGCCAATAGATATATGGTTGGAATTAATGCTGGGAGAGAAGGAGTGGAATACTGTTTTTATTCCAGTATTACCATTCACATAGTAAGTAGTATTCTCTATTGCCAGAAAAATATCATCCACAGAATCATTATCGAAAGTAGTTAAAGTTAAGTCATTTATTTTTGTAGCATCCACTCCTGCAAAGGAAATTGATGCCCATTTTTCTGTGGCACTTGATGAGCTGGCAACAAGTCCATATAACCATACTACTCCGCTACTAAAATCATAAGCTAAGAATATCACGTCAGTAATGTTATCTGTATCGAGTTTAGCTGACTTTAACCAAAGAATTGCGGAGTCCTTTGAAAGGGCGTTTTGAGCTGTGGATAGGTTGAATGTCCAAAAAGCATCTCCTGATGACCCATTCAATGCTCTGATGAGAGGATATCCTCCGTATCCAGTGCCAGGTTGATCCATAGATGCAACGAAAACATCGTCAACTCCATCATCGCCAATATCGGTTGTATCAACTAAAACCTTGGGTTTTGGATCAAGGGTTTGGATGTTCCCGAAATAAGAATTATTTTGCCAAAGAGGAGTTATACGTCCATTAGGTTCAATACCGTCTAGGAATAAGTAATTTGTTGGAGGAGGATTTGTATTCATACCCTCAAATGAGTACACATTTCCTTGGGTACATGATACAATGATCTCATCCATACCATTTCCATTGGCATCATAAAGCTCTATATCTGTTGTTTCTGTTGCTAATCCGTCGCTGTGCCATGATTGATAATAGAATAGAACCTGATCTTGATACGATGTGCTTCCGCCTGTTCGGGACACTTCTACCAAATATGCTTGATTTCCTGAGGCTATTGCAATTTCTCTTCGGAAATCCTTATCGCTATCCCCAGTGCTGATAGCTCTAGCTTCCTTGAAATCAAATAAAGTGAAATTCGAAGATGGATTCATTCCGAAAAAGATATTTCTAAACCAGCCTAAATCAGGTGTTAGGTCTGTAACATGGAAATCCATTCCATTAAAGTTCGCAGCAAGCAAGCTGCCACCTCCAGTATAACCACTACCAGTATTTTGGTCTGATCCTGGATCGTCTGTTCCCTCTGCATCTCCTGTGTATGCCATAACACTACCTCCATAACCGCTTATCTTGGCTTCGCCAGTAACAACAGGAGCGGTATAAGTAACTTTAGGAACTTTGGGACTTGTAGCAGCGTAATACAGAGCACTTCCACCTCCACCATCGGAGATATTTACGAGCTGACCAATAGGGGTACCCTGATAAGAGATCTTGCCACCACCAGTGGTCATTCCACCACCTACATTCTTAACTAATCCCGAGTGGGCAGAAATATCACCTGTGGATAGCTGTTGAGTATCTCCCATGGAAGCAGCATAACCCTGATTTAGGGTTTTAAGAGAGGATGATCTCCCTTTCCCAAGGGATGGTAGTGCATAGAAGCTATATTCAGACATAAAACTGTAAGCAAAACCACCTTCCCAATGGGCCGTAATAGAAGGCCCAACTGCTATCAGGGATTTGATGATAATATTTGGGTAGCCTTTTAGAACCATAAGACTGAATCCATATTCAGGATATGAAATATATTCAGCAAAAGGAGGTGTTGTTGTCACAGGCTCAGGTTCTCGCCACGATTCACCATCATCCTTTGAATAAGTAACCTGCAACGCTCCTGACGGATGATCACCATCCGCTTCAAATATAATCATCAAAGCATGATCATTCGTTACTGTTTGGGTAATAGATGGTTGCAATTCATCAATAGCTTCAATTGTTGCCCTCGAATAACCATATCTTGGATTCCAAATTGGAGTACTATTTGCTTTGGCAATCCATAAGTCTAAATCGATTTTAGCTTCATCATACTTCATTCCAGTGAAAACAAGAACGACTTTTCCAGAAGTAGAACGAATAGCATCATGAGATACAGCTAAATAACCAGTTCTATTATATTCATTTTCCCACTCAGCTTTATTATCAGCAGGATTTTTACCAATAAGAGGAATTCGACCATAATAATCGTCTGTAGCATTCTCAAAAGGATCACCCAGCCAATAAATACCACCATCAAAACTACTCATATAGGAAATAGCAACACCTTCAACAGTGTTATTATGAAAATCCCATACACTGGGATTATATAGGAAATCATTTGTTGGGTTAAGATAAGTACCATCTATTGCTATATCAGTCCCCGCATTCTCCCAGTAATAGGTTCCTGCAGAGCCAGCTAGTTTGAGTAACCATATGCCTTTCTTTCCTGCCATACCAGCAGCAATAGCTAACCAGATATTACCATCTTTTGTTTGGTAAATCGATGGGTGATATTCATAACTTGAGCGACCACCTACCACGATTTTGGATGTTACAACTCTTCCCATTTGAGTCCAGGATTCTTCTTTGCCATAATCATCACTGATTGCCCAGACAAGGAAAGGTCCAGCTTTGAAAATTTGAATCCAGTAACTTTTCGGGAGTTGACTATCATAATCAACCTGTAATTCAAGCAAATCTGTATTACGGAGCGCGAGAGGTAACTTCGCTTGGAGAGCAAACATCTGTTCAAGCTTCATTTTGGGGAAATTGACAAAACTAGTAAGAACAGAACGTTGAATATAAAGATTGTCTCTAGTGCCACCAAATTCATAGTTCTCGTAAATTACTACTCCTTTGAATGAACCAACTAATATCTCTTTGAAACGGTCGTAATCCTGATTATCGACCATAACATCATAAACAGGATTATCTTCCATATATTCTCTTGGAGCCCACCAAGTATAGGCATAAGTACCAATCTGGTTTTCTAGGATACATACAAATCCATTGTATTCACCCCACCATGTTTTATTAACTCCAGCGATAATTATTTCGTTAAGGGTGTCATTGTCCGTATCTGCTATAACAATGGATTCAATCGAAAGAACTCTTACGGCTTTTGAGGTAAATGGGTTACCTGGCATGAAGTATCTTCCTCTAACAGGGAAAGGATTAACTAAAAAGTTCTCGTAGAATTGATTTGCACCATTCGATTCGAAAACAAACAGGAAACTCCCTGCAGCGAGTACAAATTCACCAAATCCATTGTAATCCAAATCTCCACCATAAGCAGCAGCAGTGAATTTTGTGACTCCTAAATCAGCAAATAGAGGAGCCCATGCTGATTGACGAAGGTCACATTGCCAGATGAGTGTGTATTCATCATCAACAGAAACAAAACCATCATTTCGTTGTTCCCAAACGAAAATTGAAAGGCCAGCTGTAGCAACCATTTCAAGGAAGCCATCATTGTCCATATCTAAACCAACAATAATTTCCTCAACATGATCCCAGATAGTCCGATAGAAAGTACCACTAATACCCTCTAGTTGTTCATAGGCATAAGGTGAAGTTAATGAAAGCTCCTCATGGGTCAAATCTTGACCACGATAGGCTCGTTTATATGTATTATTAGTTAAATGCTCGAAAACATAAAGGTTATTATCGAAATCGCCAACAATAACTTCACCACGACCATCTTGATCCATATCACCTGTATTTATTGATAAAGTCCATTGTTCTAGATCTGCTTTTGTGTTCCATGTCTCAAATACATGATATCCATAGTTAGCGATAGGATTGCCATGACTATCTGTTCCTGATTTTAGGTTTATTTCAAGACGGGCAATTTTAGGATTCGTTCCTATCACAAAGGCGTTATGATTGTCATACTCGGCATCAAGACGAACTAACTGGTCTCCAGTAGTATTATAGGTAGTAATGTAATCAATTCTACCAGTCTGGTCATTAAGGGCGAAAGCTGCTGAGGTTAGGGTGTTAAATCTTAAGCCACCCCAGGAGTTTGTATACAACCACTTATTTTCAACCCATTCAGGTGCCCAGGTATAACCTACATTTTCGTAATATGTCGTACTAACAATAGTTCCCTTACGATTTTCCCAACCAACTGTCAAATCAAGATCACCATCTTGATCAAAATCGTATAATTGGGGTGAGTTGAATAGTCGATCTGTTGCCTTGGTATTCAAATCTTGGAAATATTCTGGATCTAATACAAAGAGGGTATTCTCTATATTTTCGATGAGGTAAACTCTACCATTAGTTAAAACGATATCCATATCTCCATCGCCATCAACATCCCCAACAGCTGTTTCGGGCATTCTTTGAGACTTTTCTAGGGCACGAGCAAGTAAACCAGTAATTTCAACTTGAGACAGTTCAAATTTACCTGCATACGTACCTAATGGGGGTGCAATCGCGTCATAAGTGTAAAAATCTAATCCAGCACTTGCTTTACTCCCTTCAATAGCTGGATCATAAAATTGATTAGTATCAGCCCAACCTAGAAGCATAATTTCTGGGAAATAATTCGCATCTTTGTTGAAATCGACAAAGGTAGGAGAAATAGCCTTTCCATCATAGAATGGATTATTATTGACCATGAAGAAGAAGAAGTTTCCTAAATCAGATTCTACATGAGTCAATTCTGGAATAACAACCAAATCACCATTAGTTGTACCAACAACCATATCATTACTGGGTATTTTAAGTTCAATGATATCTTTAAACGGTGCAAAAGCTGGAAGATCAAAAATGGCTTCGAAGAAAGAGCTAAATAATGATACATGAGCTACTGAAGAGAAGTCAATGCTGAATTGCCAAAATACTGGTGGTAAGAATGCTCCTTCTATAAGTTCAGATATTTTTAAGTAAAGAAATTCTTCATCAAGCTGGCCTGCATCCACGAGTTCTTGAATTGTCATCCCTTCGTAAGGTGGTCCAAGTGGTAAAATCCCATATGAAAAAAGCTGAACTTCGAGAATCTTATTTTCTGTTTCCTTGAAATCGAATACTGTGCTTTTTGACTCATTGTATAACCATGTGGGTATCTTTCCAGGGCTTTTAACTTCAACGATATCCCATATATTAGTTCCCTGTGTGTATGAATCGTTTTTATAAGAATTCCAAAGAAGATCATACGCTTTAGTGCCTGAATTGTACTCAAACATAATGATTTTACCATCAGCGGTACCAAGAACAATTTTCTTTCCTTCGGATTCACCTGAGGTATATGCTTTGTAATAGTCTAAGTCAAGATTACCAATTGTGATAGAAGTAGCGGTATCAACTGGTCTATATAAAACAGGAGAATACGCACCATCGATTTTATAGTATCCACCATTGGTCACATTGATACGCATATAACGAATATAAGCCCAATGTCTATCAGAGAGAGTTGGATCTAGATCAATAAGCAAATCGTCATCTGCAGGGTTAACTACGTTCACTAGTGCAGTTGATATGTCTTCATTAGGAATTAAAGCCCATTCCCCACCGGTGGGTGAAACTTCTATTGATAGATCATCAAGGGTTCCTGTTGGAGAGGTTGTATTTGCAAATCGCATGTAAATGTCATAACCAAGATCTTCTTCAGGGATTGCCATTAAACCATCTCCCATTACTTCCCCATCGTTCCCCCAATCAACAATTGCACTTGCTATTGGGTAGCTAGTAGCATCAAAGGTGGTATAATTCTTATCGTAAGGGCTAAGTTTCTTATCTATAGCCATTGAAGTATTCTTGGGATATTGAGGAGCAGCCCAACCAATAGCTGGTTCAAGCGTAATTGCATCACCATGACCTTGATCGTTATAAACCAATAAGTCATCTGAAGTATCAGAAGTTTTTGAAGCATTATTATTTGACCAGGTCATCCAATCAATATAGTGATTTAGAAAATGGCCTAATCCTTCTAACCCTCCTAATTCCCAAGAATCGAGAGGTTCCCAAAGTTGATGGGTAAGATAAGCTCCTGAACTACCAATAGATTCATCAAAATTGACAACAAAAACATTTTGTCCCTGGGATATGTAAACAATTTCATCAGGATTATCATCATCTAATGAATCAACAATGATTTTTGTTACAGGTTTCCAAGTGATGTTTCCTGAATCCCAATGATATCTATATGAATTATCTTGAGTGAGTGGCCAAGGTTTACCATTTATCGAGAGAATAGTACCATTGTTTTCATAGATGTACACTCGTCCTGTTTCCGTTCCTACAATAATTTCAGGTAAAGCATTATAATTGGTATCCCCGGTGGCTATAGAAAAGATTTTTTCACCAACATCGATAGTCGTTTTTTCTGTATATTCAATCCAATGTTCATCAGTGAAAGGATATCCAGAATGATTTGTGTATTCGTATACATGGACTTTCCCATCCCATGAACCAGCAATGATGTCAGGGATGTAATCCTTGTCCACATCAGCTATTTTCACACCCCATACTTGCTGGATCATTGGGCTTGTCCAGACATGAACGAATTGGTTTTCCATGTTATCAAATGGATCATAAATATGTTCTTGTTCGAATACATAAACATGACCATCAGCTGAACCTGCAACGATCTCCATAAAGTCGTTGTTGTCCGTATCACCGAAATCAAGGGAAATAACATCGCCTTGAATGATCATATCACCACTATCCCAGACCTTATCATACTCTCTACTATATTCATTCCATCTATAGATGTGAATTTCGTTATCATAGAGATAACCTCCACCAACTGCTATGAATTCTTGGGAAGGATCAGTGGCTATACATCTAACTGCTGCCTTTGTTAACCATGGTTCCCATACTTTTTGATACGCCATTTCGTTGTTCATTAGATATTTCGTAATATCATAATCTTCTGGAATAAATTCATCATTCACTCCAGGTTCGCTATCATAATATACAGGGTCCTCTTCCTCACGTTGGGCTGCGATTGCTGCCATCAACTCTGATATCTCGAGATTTTGATTATCAGATCCAGAGAATTGGTCACTGAACACGCTTGTTACTGTTTGTGGTCCTAAGATGAATAAGCTGAGAATTAAAACTGCAGTCAGTTTAACTATGAATTTAGTCATTTTCTGTCCTCGAATCATATTAAATACCTCCTTCCTCTTTTTTCCAGAATAGGAACTTCTGGAGATCAACAATCGTAGTCAAGAATAACAAAAACGAAACAGCACTAAATCCAAGCACTCCACCTATTAACAATGGAGTGATATTTAATGGTACCATTAGGATATAAAAACTAACTCGTTTAATGACATTTGTTCCATCAGGTTTTGCACCAATTACCTCTATAGTATACGCTCCTTTTTCTAGCTTCATTAATTCGCTCTGCCATTGATATTGGCGCTTATTATAGGTCATATCCACTTGTTCATGAGAGGTTGGACCTTTAACAAAGCGATATGAAACCATTTCGAACGTCGTTAAGTTAGCAACAGTCGTGGTTAGTGTTTCTGTTTCATAGGTCGTATCAATTGGTGATGTTACAACCATATCATCTCGGTACGCGTCTAACTCAAGGTACATATCGGAGGCATTAGTAAATCCTGTCATATTAGTACCGACGAGGTATTCGAGTCCATCACTGAAGCCATCGCCGTCTGTATCCCAATTACTGGCATTAGTACCAAGTACTTGCCATTCTAATCCATCAAGTAAGCCATCCCCATCACTGTCAGGATTGAATGGACCTCCACCAGCAACCATAACTGTGGGAGACAATGTTCCGTTGGGATCACCGAAATATTCGTACCCGTCAGAAATACCATCGTGGTCCGAATCGAAAAGCAAACCATCTTTGATACCGGGAATGAGACTGTCGGTTACCATAGGATCGGAATTATAGCCCATATTTACATCAAGCTCTGCTCCATCGGGTAGTAGATCGTCATCACTATCCCGATCATTAGCGAAAGTCGGATAAACAGGGTTATATGGTCCCATAAGTTGTATTGACGATTTTCCTGATCCCCAACCAGCTGGAACTACCGCCGTTGTCTCATCGCAGTCTAGTAGACCGTCTGCATCAGTATCGTTTCGTAGAGGATTTGTTAGATGGAAGAATATTTCATCATAATCACTTAATGTGTCATTATCTGTATCTACTACATCTGGTCTTGTGAAGTACTCATTAAGTTCTTCATAGTCACTTAAGAAGTCATAATCGGAATCTGACAAAACTGGTGATGTATTAAATGGCATTACTAAAAAGAAACCAACATAAGGATAGATAAGACTTGATTGATTCCCAATCATCATTTCAAGCCCATCCAATAGTCCATCTCCATCAGTATCATTACTTAATGGATCGAGCAAAATGGGGAATTCTATCTGATAATAATCAAAAACAACGCTTGGAACTAACCCTGAACCTAGATAAAGTTCCCAACCATCACAAATTCCATCTAAATCTGTATCACCCTGTGTTGGGTTTGTACCATAGTCATATAGTTCGTCACCATCAGACATACGGAAGGTATAATCGATCTTTCCGCCTGGATATACCACGAAGTATGTAATTGAGTCTAAATCAGTATCCCATTCTAATGGGTCGGTTTTAATTCCATTATATGTGCCGTAAACCTCGTCACCATCACGAATATAGTCACCATCCCATACACCATTACCATTTTCATCGAATTTGGGGTCCCATTCTTCGAGCCCATCATATCTGAAGTTGTGGTTTAGATCGTTCCATTCTTCAGAATCTGTATCAGGATCATTTCCTTTAGTTCGATAGATGAATCTTTCTTCATAGTCGTTTAGCCTATCGTTATCAGTATCTTCGTCCATTGGATCCGTAAAGTCTATCATTAATTCCATCCAGTCACCTATTCTATCTCCATCGCTATCGACTGAAAAAGGATTGGTGTGGTACCAAAATAGTTCTTCTCCGTCAAGTAGACCATCGAAATCAGTGTCAGGATTAAATGGATTTGTTCCATATTTGAAATATTCATCGCCATCTGTTACCATGTCCCTATCACTATCTGGGTGTCGTGGATCTGTGTTTAGAAGCAATTCCTGCATATCTCCTAACCCATCACCATCAGTATCTGGATTTGCATAATGTGTGTGGTTTGATACAGGTTGCAAGGTTCCTTCAATTCCATCAATAAGTCCATCATTATCTGTATCCGCGTCACAGGGGTCTGATGGAGGATCTAACGACAATTCATATCCATCTGAATTCAAGAAGTAGCCATAAAGCGAGGGATCATGTGGAAGGGATGGATCCATCCATGGACGGTTATATCTATGCGTGTCATTGATGTAGTTATTTCTATTGTAATTGAAAAGGCTGGCTCCAGTATCCCCATCTGTATCAGGATTAACTGGATTTGTGTAAGTCATATTTAAAACTGGCTCACCTTCAATCATATAGACAATAGGCATTCCTTTAACTTCCCACCAATCAGAAGTTAGAATATACGTTCCATCTTTAAGTTTAACCCAAGCATGCAAGAGACTAGGTGAAATTTTACCATCCATTTCCTGTTCCCAGCTATCATCATCTGTATCATTGTCTAGTGGAGATGTATACCCTCCATTAAAGATAATAACAGGTGAATCAAGACTATAAGGAGTTTCTATTGTTTCATTGGTGGGATCATTGTGGTTGTAAGTATTATTATCCGATAACATTGGTAATCCGTAGTATGGACCATATTCACCTTCTTCTCCGTCTAAAAGTCCATCAGCATCAGTGTCAGGATTTAATGGATCAGTTCGATCATAGTACTTTACTCCACCTATCGTTACATATTCAACGGTTTGAGTAATTAGGGACATATCATACGCATGGTTAACCTCATAAAAGTCATCAATTCCATCTTCATCAGTATCAGTATCAAGGGGATTAGTACCAATGATGATTGCTTCTTCATAATCAGTTAATCCATCCCAATCAGTATCGGGTTGGCGTGGATTAGTCTTAGTATTATGCCATTCGACGAAATCATCTAACCCATCATCATCAGTATCAGGTAATATTGGGTCTGTCTTCGATGTTTGCATTTCAAACTTATCAGATAATCCATCGCCATCTGTGTCCGCAGCGTTGGGATTTAGACCCGGAGTAGCCTCTTCATCGATATCTGAGATTCCATCTGAATCTGCGTCCAATCCCATTGCTCCTTCCGCTTCCATTTCCTCGGGGTCACTAGATGTTAGCTCTAATGGAGATGGACTCAGCGGCTTCCACGTAAATTCTATTTCCCAGTCAGCAAATAGGAAAGTGAGTGTTACGCTGAACCGGAGGATAATCTCGAGAAAGATTTGCAGCGGGACAGGATTCACAAGATCTTGGAAAAACGTCAGAATAATCTCCATTGAGAAGTCAAACGATATTCCTACGATAAACAAATCTATACCAAAGTGTACTGCTAAGCCTAATGTGATTTTAAGTGTGAATGATCCTTCCTCAGGTCCCGTAGCAGATGCTGCCCGTTTTACTACTTCAACAAATATTCCAAACGAGACTGTTACTGTAATTGCATCTAATCCTAAATATTCTCCTACAGCATTAAGTGCTCCTGCTGTCCCACCTGTTAAAAAGTCAAGTAAGGTGAATGTTCTTGATACTGTGATTGTAAAACTGAAACCCCATTCTATTACCTTAAAGAAGTTATCAGTATCAAATACTCCCCCTTTTAAAGTAAATAATTCTAGTTCGAACCAACCTTTGCCCGAGAACTCTAATTCCAACCCTAGAGATTCTAGTAAAAAGGCCATTAATGGATTATCTTCGGTTCCAAATCCACTCAATTCGAATCCAGCTTTGAATGTAGGAATGAGCTCGAAGAAGGAGAAAATTTTTCCAAAGAAGTCACTGATTCCTCCTCTAAATGGATCCAATCCTCCAAATACGATGTCTAGCATCCAATCTGAGAATGCATCTTGATCAAAACCAAAATGTGGATAAAGACCTATTTCTATTCCTATTTCGAAAAGACTTAAACCTCCAAGACCGACTGGAAGACTTCCTGACCATTCTGGAGGGATTAAATCACTTGAATCTAATGCGCCTGTAATGGCATCAAGTAACATGGTGATCAATACTTCAATTTGTCCTCCTACCCAGTCCATCAATTGACCGAACAACCAACGAATTCCATCTGTAAAAATATCTTTTGCACCAAATATAATTTCTAATATAGATCTAATACTGCTCTGTAATTGCGCAACTGTGGATATTCCTGGGATTCCAAATGAAGCTACTGCAGAATTATCTAACATACTGCTCAATGAATTAACTAAATCAGTAACTAATTCATGTGCTGAAGGTAATTCAGATGAATCTACCCCAAAGGATTTGGGAAATACGAATTGTAGAATTTTGTGGACAAAATCGATATCTACTCCTGTGAATTTTTGGATAAGGCTCATCCCTACATTTTCAATAATTGCTTGTAGAACCCCCTGGATTGAGTTTTCTTTAGCGCTCATGATAATATTAAACAAAGCCATTCCCATTTCTGAGAAAATTCGAATTCCTTCCTTAATCTCTTCACTCACTAAGTCTAGGCCATCTGCGCCTTTCATTAACAAATTAATAACATCTTGTATTAATTCTGCAGGGTTAGAAAACATTTGTTTAAATTTATCCACGGTACTACTAACGTATTGCTTAATTTGATCTTTATCGGAAACTACGGCAATTATTGAAACAACAGAATTAACTACTGCCATAATTGTATCTTTAACACCTGCTCCATATGCAGAACCTGTTCCTGCGGTTACAAGAGGCTCAAGAAAATCTAAAACTACGCTAATTGTTTCATTTATTGTAGGTAAATTATCCTTGTCTGTGAAATCACCGTTAATTGCACCAGTAACCATTGTGACGAGTTTAGATACCAAATCTCTGTTTATCCCCGTTAAGCCAAATGATCCGAGTTCAGATTCTAGATTACTGATAAAACTCGTGACGGAAGTTTGAGCATTCTCTTTGGCTTGGGATATTAGATTATTTATTTTGTTGATGAGATTTTGTATATCCCCTGTTGATATTCCTAGATCAAATATGCTAAATAGTTCATCTAGAATACTAGCTAAAGGTAAATCTATGAATCCCACCGCTGACATAATCATTTTCAGGATTACGCCTATTTTATCTCCGAATTGGTCTGCTAGACTTTGATCGAAAGCAGAAATAATTAGTTTCAACAGTTCAGGTAAATGTTCCTCAATTAATTTTGTTAAATCAAATTTTGATAGAAAATCCATACCCATTTTGAAGAATGTGGTAACTTTATTGACATATCCTTGAATTTCAGAGACACTAATTCCGAGAGTTTCATTCAAGAATTTGGATACTAAATTGCCTAGGTATTTTTCATTCACAACCGAGAGTAGAGCGTCAAGGAAGTTTCCGTCTTCATTTTGAAGTTCTTCGATCAGCGCCACCCCTAAATTTAATACCCCAGAGTCGCCAAATAATATATCCTTGAAGAAACCTAAACCAGCTACGCCATCTGGTAGTATGAGATCTAATAACCCTTCAATAACTTTCGATATAGCTGACCAATCACCCCTGAGGAGAGGAATGGCGCTTATTAAAACATCAATAAAAGGAGTTAATTCTTCGGGGAAGGGAATTAGTTCGCGAAGGATTTCAAATAAGGAAGACAAAGCACTTTCAACATCAAGTTCTCCATTTTGGAAAAATCCAAGTAAGGATTCAATTACTTCAAAAGCAGTTTCAATCTGGCCCATAGCTGATTCGCTTATTTCAATCTCGTCTCCAACCATATCGATAAATACCTCGATTAATAAATCCACTATCCCTCCTATAGGTCCTTGTAATCCTGATTCTAAAGGTAATAGCCCAATTAAGAGATCACCTATTCCTAAAGTTTCTTCAGTCGATTTTTTGATATACATAGCTGGCCGATTTTCTTCTGGAAGTTCTCTAATATCGAATTTTGGTTCAATGTATTTTGGAAAGCGTTCTTCCATATCATCAAAGCGTTTTTGTTTCGCCTCTAAATCTTCCTCTCCCATAGGATCAACTGAATCGAAATTTCTACTGACTATACTATTAATATTATCAGCGAAGAATTTTAAACTAAGTTTTCTGATGTTCACTCCCGCGTTGTAATAATCTGAATAGGCTTCATGATTTGTTTCCAAAATATCTGCAACTGCCCATATAACCCACAAGTAAACAAGTTGGGCATCTAGTGTATCATGTCCTTCGATCCATACGTTTGTTTGATATTGTGGGATATACCTGTACAGATTATTCGCATTTCCCATCCCCATGACGTGGTGTTGGTAGGGATAAACGCTGATGAACGAAGCAAATTCTTCCCAAGTGACTAGATCACCAATATAGGGACCTTGAATTGATGTCTCGAAGACATAAATCATGATATTATACCTTGAAAAAGATATTTCTTTAATTTCGTCCATGCTCCCCACTATGTATATATCTATAGACTTATAGACTAAGCGAAGGGAATCATACAACGATATTGCTGTGCCTGTAATTATGGGGTCATTACCTGAATAAATTAAACCGATACGCATTTCAGGTTCATAAGAATAGATTAATTGCTTACTTTGATCTCGAACGGCTTTAGCAGTTTCATTATTGAGAGCTATGCCACTAAAAGTGGAAGATGTCATCACAATAATCATAAAAACTCCTAGTGAAAGCTGTAAAATTCTTCTAGAAGTTATCCTATTTTCTTTTAGATATTGGCGTAATACTTTTATCTCGTAAATTTCATGCATTGGAAATAAACCTTCCTCAGAGGATTATTTTATATTTAAATGTAAAATACTGATGATTTTACTAGGATCGTTTAAATATAGAGCTACTTGTGTGTTCCGGAGTCACTACTTTATAAACCCCAGCGGAACGAAATTCAGCAATAAATATATAAGTATAATAGATAAATCCTTGTTGTACTTACCTCTTTTCTTGAATTTTTAAGTTAAAACAAAGATAAATTAAAACAAAAGATCCTCACACAGTTTGAAAGACAACTCAGATTCTTCTGAGAAATTTTTTTTAAAAGAAGCCGACAAAATAATTTTGATTGCTACTGCAGATTTTATAATCCATAAACAAATAAAATTAGTACTTATTTATTCAATAAATTGAGGTTGTTGAATGTCTCGGGTTATAGCAGTCACTGGTGCGGCAGGTTTTCTTGGACAACGCTTAATTTCACATCTATACGACAATCTGGTCAATATCGATCATTTTGTTGCATTAGATATTCGTAAAATTAGCTTACCAAAGCATATTCCTTGTACATCTTATGAATATGATATTCGTAATGATTTCACAAAAATATTAGTAGAAAATAGCGTTACAGATCTTATTCATATGGCTTGGATGTTAAAACCTGTCCATAATGTCAAGAAAGCTTATTCTGTTGATATTAAAGGCACTAAAAATGTTTTACAGATAGCTTATGACGCGAAAGTTAATTATTTGCTTCATACTTCTTCTACCCTCGCGTATGGTGCACATCCTGACAATCCTTATCCATTACGAGAATCTGATCCTTTAAGAGGCAACAAGAATTTTCATTATCCTTATCATAAGGCCCTTGCTGAAAAAATGATTCAGGAATTTCAGCAAACCCATCCAGATTGCATGAAAATTGGTATTAGCAGACCTTCAGCAATTCTTTCTTATGAAGTAAAAAATTATATTTCAGAAATTCTCCGTGGAGGATGGAGAACATTCTTTATGATGCCATACCCAAATAAAGATACTCCTATTCAATTTTTACACCTCAAGGATGCCTTAAGTGGCTTCAAATTCATGTTGGAAAACCAATTGGAAGGTCCATTTAATATTACACCTGATATTGATGTTACAGTTGGAGAAATCCCCAAAATTCTGGAAGGAAGAGGTTTTTATATTCCCTTGCAAATTTTAAGAACCTTACTCTGGTTACAATGGAAACTTCATATATCAGAAGCACCGTCAGGATATCTTGATTTTGTAGCTTATCCTTTTGTAGCATCAAATGAGAAAATAAAAGAACTAGGATATGTTCCAGAATTTTCTACGATTGACGCTTTATTATCTCTTAAACGGAAGAAATCTTTACCTTAATCCAATAATGAATAAAAAAATCTTAATGTTACCATTTTACTGTATAGGTACACACATGAGCGCCTTTTTTTCGGCAAGATTTTGATTCATCAAAATGTAATACGGTAGCTCTTTTTTCAAACCGTTGTGCCATTGCAATAATAATCCCTCGGTCAAAATCGCATGGATATGGATTTTCACATGTAATTATGGCTTCATTCTCCCCCAATGTTTTCTTATATGCATAATGTCCGATTCCCTCTAGCATTACTTCCTGTTTAGGTCTTGAAGGATTATAAAGCACCTTTCCTTCCATGTTCTTATGGTTCATATGATAAGCGATGTCTATAGATTGAAGAGCTGCTTCTATATCATTTATATCAGGAGGAAATTGTGCATTTTCTGGAATGCTTTTCCCGATTTCATATAAGATTTTCTCACCCACTTTTTCTGATACTAATCTGAAAGCGTCAAGCCACAGTTGTTGCGAGTACCAATGATCCGTATCAGGTACAATATATTCAGGTAGACCTACCCTTCTAAAAAATATTTTTGCTAATCTTGCAAAGGCTCCCATCCCATATACAATTGCCATTATAGTAGTTCCGTTAACTTGCATTCCCTCTTCAAAGGCTTTGAATCGACTTGTTTGTGATTCTTCTGCGAAAGTGAAATAAAATGTTGAACCATGACCGAGACCAAGTGATTCTGCCCAGATTTTCCCTCCATGAGCTTCAACTATATGTTTTGTAATTGATAATCCAATTCCTGTACCAGTGATCTCAGGATTAAGTCTTTCAAATAACTTGAAGATACATTCAAGATTAGAAGGGTCTATTCCTATCCCATTGTCTCGAATGTAGAATATTTGTTCCTTCTTATCATTTTGGTAACCAATTTCGATTATAGGTTTTCGTAGCTTTTGATTAAACTTTAAAGCATTCGTTAGAAGATTTTCAATCATTAATTGGAGTTGAATACGATCTCCATATACTTTAGGAAGATGAGAATCAATTCTCAAGTTTAATTCGTCTCCATTTGGTCCTAATTTTTTTTCTAAAATATTTTCCACTAGATCATTAATTGAAACCCATTCTGGAGGATTTTGTTCGTGTTTTAGTTGTACAAGTTTAAATAATGCTTCTATTCGTTTTTCTATGTTTGTTGTTGTATCCTGAACTCGTAAAATATAATGATTTAAGGATTCAATATCTCCCCTGGAAACATCTTGTTGCATCAACTCTAGAAATCCCTTAATGATAGAAAAAGGGTTTGCTAATTCGTGTGAAATCGAAAATACAAATTCTTCTAATTCCACACTTCTGGCTTCCACCTCCTCAAAGGTTTTCTCTAAAACATTCATCGATTGCTCTAATGCTCCTTTAACCTCATTGAGTCGAGTCTCTGTTAATTTAGATGATATAGTTTTATGAATAACATGTGCAAGTTCACTGAAAAGGCTCTTAATATCACTTCCTTTCATTAAGTAATGATCTGCACCAAGATTAAGAGCTTTAATTGCAACTTCTTCACGTCCTTTCCCAGTTAGCATGATAAAAGGAGTATCATTACCCTTTGTCCGTAAATGATCAAGAAATTCAAGTCCATTCATTCCTGGCATCTGAAAATCGCTAATTATTGCATCGAAGTTTTTTTGTTTCAATTTTCGAATGCCTTCTTCGCCTGAAAGGGCTGAAGTGACATCTATTGCTTCTCTCTTGAGGAATGTCTTTGAAAGTTCTAAAAATCCTTCATCATCATCAATATGTAGAACACAGTACAAATTAGACCCTTACGATTATTTGTATTTTAATTATTGATTTCACAAAATATCTATAATTATCTATTAATTATCTATAATTATTCTATAATTAAAAATATATAAAATATGGGATTCAAAAAGGAGATGATCAGTTCATTTTTCTCAAGATTCTATTTTATCTAGAAAATCAATGGTTCTATTAAATAGTTCTTCTTTATATGGTTTTTCGTTCATTATTGGGTGGGAGGCATTTTCAACTAACCAAATTTCCTTTATATTTGAATGGATAGAGTCATAAATTTTCTGTGCACTGTAGGCTGCAACCATTTCATCTTTTGTTCCTTGAATTATAAAAGCTGGACATGAGATTTTCTGAAGAGACTGTTTTAGTAATTTTAATCCATCAACAATCGCAAATCCGATTGATGAAGGTATCCAGTCATAACCTACCCAACCTTGTTTTTTCAATTCTTCTGGTGCTGGAGATGGAAACTTTTCTGGTATCATTCTTCGAAAAATTGGGATTTTCATTATGATAGGTAAAAATGCTAACAACCGATTTTTAGTTCCTAACGGTGCTGCCCATGTTACGATTGCGTTAACATTCTCAAATTCTGAAGCTAATAACAATGTTAATAGTCCCCCCATGCTATGCCCTATAATAAAAATCCTTTCACATTCTTCCTGCAGTTTTTTAAACCCATCACGTGCATCAGTTAACCAGTTATTAAATTTTAAATCAAATAGATCTTCAGGACGTGTTCCAAATCCCGTTAAGGTGGGTAACCAGACTGTGACTCCTGTTTGTTCATGGTATTTCAATGCAAATTCTTTAAGATCCCACGCTGTCCCTCCACCTGCTCCATGCAGTAATAAACAACCAGTTTTTGAACCTTTGACATATAGAGGTTCTGCTCCTTTTATGTATTGAATTGTCAATGATCTTAACCAACTTTGATTTAGTGAGAACTACATTAAGGATGATATGATCCATTCCCCAACCTCAAAAGATCTATGAATCGCAGGATAGATAATGAATTTGGACTCTAATTTCTGAGAATCTAATAAACTGGAAGTTGCTTTTATTACTTTCTTCAACGTGGATGCTAGGGGATAAACCATATGATCACATGCAAATTCTTTCTGAGAATATTCTGTGATATTTTCTGTTTCAGAGTTAGAAAATAGTGCGCTTTTTACAGGAACCACTCTATCATTTGTTCCTACGGCATTCAACCAAGAGATATTTGGATTAAGAACCAGTGGTTTATTCAAAGTTTTGATTAAATGACTCTTATATGTCAGCTGAACGAAACCTAGGCCAAAATCAGATTTAAGTGGTCCTTGATCCGCTTTCATTAGTTTTCTAATTGTGTTAACGGTTTCTTCGATTCTTGAAATGTCACCCATTTCAACCCCATGATTTGGAACCGCAAGCAATGCAATACACTTGATCATCTCTTCTATCCTTCCAAGGGGGTAAGGATGAGTGAAATGTGAACTTGTGAAGACTCGTGAAATAATTCCCCCCATGCTATGAGCGACTATCAATATTTTTTCTTGCTTTTTTCTATAAATGAAATCAACTGCTGTTAAAAGATCTTCATGTGCAAGGATTTCAATATTTCCAGATATATCATTACTGAGATTTAAGGCCCAGCAATCATACCCCTGGGATTTTAAAAAATTCCCAAGAGATTTTTCATGAGCAAACCAAACGTCAGCATTTGATCCAAAACCATGAACCATCAATATAGGAGGACCACGAGCTTCAAGAGTTTGATGATATAACCCAGCTAATCCTTGTTGTGTATCTATCTCGTATATTGCTCTTTTAATACTAATAATAAATCCCTCTTAGACTGGATATACTATTAAAAGAGAATAATATTAAATTTTATAATTTTATGTAAATGATTTTCTTCTTTCTATGTATTATGGCAATAAACTAAGCATAACAAATAAAAATAAGAGCAAGGAACAATTTTATAATTTTGTTCATTGAGTGGGAGCATTTAATGAATGTGGGGAGACTGGAATAACCACTGTTTTTGATGCTTTGGATAAATAGGGAAGAGATAGTAACTTCATTAATTTTGAGGAAGCTAAAAGGTCAGTTTCGCATTCATTACATTTAAAAAAATGCTCTAGTTGTCCAAATTTTACCTTTCGCATACGACCAGTTTCACAGTCAGGACAGCTAAAATAGATGTTCTCAATCCCGAAGTTATTCATGACTAATAATTCTCCAGCATGCTTTATAAAATCTTTCATTCTCGCAGGTCAAAATACTATGTTTATACTATGATATAAATCTTAAGTTTATTTTTCAAAAACGTACAAAATTATTCCATTGATTCCTTCAATAAAGTTTTAGCAAGTCTTAAAGGATTGGGTATTCGATAAATAAGTGTAGGAATCATTATCTTTAGGGCCGAATCTAAAGATATATTGTTACCTACTGATATAAATATTCCTCTCTTATTATTGGACTTCCTAACGAAGTAAGCGATCTTATCATCCCCATCATAAACAGGAAAAGACATATAATCTGAAAATTCAATAAAATCACTGTAATCAATCTCTCCCCATAATGAATGCTTAGCGGTTGTTCGAAAATAAGTTCCCCTTGGATTTAAAGTTAGTCAAAAACAGAAGAGAAAAGACGGGGAGAGATGATATAATTCCATTTGGGGCAAATAGGATGAGGAAGAAGATTGAGA
>SDBT01001383.1_pt1 | contig 42612 bp, 37 predicted proteins | sample 2277101 | NCBI WGS metagenome assembly SDBT01 (sample SAMN10404973, study PRJNA504765) | marine sediment metagenome | isolation source: marine sediment core GS10_PC15, 103 cmbsf | place: Arctic Ocean: Southern Knipovich Ridge | collected 2010 | reverse complement strand
GGCTGCTTGACAAAGTTGAGAAGTTGTTAAATAATCGACCAAGGAAATGTTTGAACTATCGGACACCCGCCGAGGTTTTCTGGCGTGGGAAGATATGTTGCGCTTCAGATTGAAATTTTCGAGTTAATTCAGACGGGTATTTTTTATGGCAAATTCAACCTGCCGAATAAATCGGCAGGCTAACTGAGAATCTGAAACGGTTCCAATTAACTGAAATTAGTATTAGGGGTGATTATCCATTTTGAGGTGTACACTTCATTTTGCGCGTAATTCCGCCAGGTCCAATGCGAGGCGCCAGGAGCCGAAAGCAGCCGGAGATCGCTGTCGTTAGTACTCATCGTGAAGCTGCGTGTGGGCCAGCCGCGAGTACGGACGAGTCGATCAAAGCCACCCCGGGAACTTCGACATCATTCGCGCCGACGTGGCTCAGCAGGTCTCGGGAGACGCCCTGGGTATCGGGGACATCGGCGATATCGATAAGGAAAATCTGGTCGGTTTTGGTTTCTGGATCGCCGGCAGTCAGCAGAATCCAGCGGTGGTCCGGCGTGACCTGCGCGTGGAAATGCTTCCGCTGACCTTTGCTGTAGGTCTGCCAGTCTCCGGTCAGCGGTCGGAACTGCCCACCTCGCTCGGTGTCTAAGCGCTCCAGATACCAGAGACTGTGGCCGAGCTTGCCGGTCGTCTCCCAGAACCACAGCCTGGCCGACGGGTCCCAACCCGTGTGCGTGTAGCCAAACTCAGGGGGTAGTTGCCACTCCAGACGCCGGCGCGTGAATGGGTCGTAAAGTCCGGCTCGCACCGGCGAGATCTTCAAGACTTCGTAGGCGATGCCTTGGGCGGTGGCGATCGAATGGCAAGGTTCTCCCTGGGCTCCCGGATCGCCATAGCGAAGGTTTCTCCATGTTCGGCGGTTCAGATCGCCGAAGCACATCCCCATGTGCCCCGGCGGATGGTGAGCGAAGAAGTGTTCGTTGTCATACATCGTTACGTGGTGACAGACATGATCGACGTTGAAGAGGACACGCTGCTCGGACGTGTCGAAGTTGTAGGCCGTTATGACTGCCTCGAGACGTTGGCCGTATCTCGCACCGAGCGGTGTCGTGATGTAAACAAACCATTGTCCGTCCGGCGAGCAGCAGTTCTGGCTCTGGACCTGACGATCCGCCGGGACCTCGAACAGGCTCTCGTCCTCCAGCGTTGTCAAGTCCACCTGCCTGGCTTGTTGACCGTCGAAGTAGATCACTTTGCCGCGGGGCTGGTTGATCGCGCTGCGGTAGTCTGCCACACCGAGCAGATTCGGGTCCTCCTGCCACGGTCGCCAGTCTACTCGCCCCATTTTGTCTGTTTTGGCCGCGCGCGTCAGTTGCACAGAGGCGGCCGTCTGTAGGTCCAGTCGCCAGAGTTGCACTTCGCCCTTTTCGTAACGGTGGTATAGTAAGATACCGGGCGTCCTTGCTCAGGGTCGGAGCAAAGTAGTACAGGGGATAACAGGTCGCGGCGCCCGAGGTCAACTGTAGGGCCTCTCGCCCCGTGCCGGGCACTTTGATCCGCGGAAACTGGTCGGAAATCCTGATCGGCGTGGTCAAGAGAGGCACTGGCGAAGCGAGGGATCGGGCTGTGGTAGGCGGGAACTCATCGGCCAGTCGGTACATCTCGGATGCCGCTAAGAGGAACGTGCCCGTTACAAACTCATGTGTGCTCGCCTGCTTCGCTTTGGCTGGGCGGTTGCCGACGGGCTGTCCGTACAGCAACTTGCCTTGGGGAGTCAGGCAGCCGGTTAGAGCAGTCCAGCCTTTTCGTAGCACCGGTAGGTAGGTCGCTTTGTCCAGCAGCTCGTTTCGGATACCCCAGGCGATGCCATATAGAAAGAATCCCGTGCCACTGCTTTCGGGGCCTGGAAAGTGGTCGGGGTCAGCAAGGTTTGCTCGCCACAGGCCGTCGTCGCCCTGGCACCGGGCCAGCGCAGCCGACATGGTCTTGAACCGTTCGACATACTTACCTCGCTGCGGTTCATCGGGCGTCATGTTCTCCAGCACGCGGACCAAGCCGCCGATCACCCACCCGTTTCCGCGCGACCAGAAGATATTCTTGCCTGCCGGCGTCTTCTTCCCGATAAAGCGGCGGTCGCGATAGAATAGTCCAGCCTCCTTGTCCAGGAGTTCGTCGCAGAGGTCGTGCCAAAACGCGTGCAGGATCTCCATGTACTTCCTGTCGCCGGTTGCCTCGTAGAGCTGGACGAGGGCCGGGCTGCCGTAGAGCGAATCCGCGTAGCTGTGATCGCCTTCCAGATACCATCGTTTAGCTCCCCCGGGGCTGTTTGGCTGGTCGCTGGCCAGATGGTCGATCGCCGGCTGGATCATCGCCTTATCCTTCTTGATGGAGTACAACTCCAGCCAGGTCTGGACGCAGAACAGCTTATTGGCCCCATACGGCTCGGTGCCTACCTGCCAGTCATGCAACTTTCCCCAGTCCATCGCTTGCTGTAGAAACCGCACATCGCCAGTTGCCCGGTAAACCGCCATCACGCCGGTGTACCACGTGCCGCGTTGCCAATTTCGGTCGTTCTCCTTCATCACGGGATGCGTCTTTTGATATGCGTTGGCCTTTAGCATCATGCTCAGGATGACGTCGCGTTCAAATACGTGTGACGAGGAATCGAATTTCCCGTTTCCCACAAACTTCGGGGTCATCTTATCAAAAGAATCCAGCACGACATTGTGCCGATTCAGCAACCCATAACGATCAATTCTTTGTGTGCTGTCATCTACTGCATACAATAATTGAGCGAAACAGACTCCCACAATTAACGACAACATGCCTTTTGCCATCTATATTTCCCTTCATGCTTGACAAGGTATTTACTTTGTTCTTAAATTAGTGTTTAGATTCACTTGGTAAATCCGGGATTAAGAGTAAGTTGCAAGAGTTATGCCGGTGGTCCTAATTTGTGTCCTGGTGCTGTTGAGTATAGTCTCTTTTTTTGTTCGGGGTTTTTGTGGGCGGCTACGATTTTTCCAATGAAGATGGTGTGGTCTCCGGCTATGGTTTGTGATTCGAGTTTGCATTCGAAGTTAGCGACGGCATCGGAGAGCAGGACCGAGTCGATTTCTTTTGCGGGTTCTGTTTTGCAGTCGAATTCGGCGAATTTGTCGTGGTCGCGGCCTGACCTGGATCCGAAGAACAGGGCCGCGTCGGCTTGGTCGGAGGATGGGAACGCGATTGTGAAGGATTTCGAGTGCTTTATTGCTTCGATAGAATAATGCTTGCTGGCAATGCCGACTGCCATCATTAAGGGTTTACCCGAAGCGAACATTGCCCATCCGAGTGTTACGGGATTGGCTTTTCCATTTTTGTCTTTTGCAATGACGATTACGATCGGTTCTGGGTATTTAGTTTTTACGGCTTCGGGGAATTCTACCTGGTTTTGCATGGATGGTCCTTTCTTATGTCTTTGAACTTTACATTTGAGGTTATTGTCATATAATTTTGTCATTGCTTCAACCTTAAAAAGGAACTGAGAAATGAGCCTGATCAAACCCGGCAGTCTTGCGGCGACAGTTCATGCCTTTGATGAGGCTATTTGGTCCGGTGGGGCATGTGAACGTTCCCTGGCGAGATTGAAGGGTAGAGATAGAATGGCAAAACGGCGACAGCTTTTGCTGGAGAAACTTCTTAATGGTTATAGTTAATCGTGCTGTGAAGGGGATGTGCTGATGGCGAGTATCGGATTTTTAGGTGGTGGTAATATGGCGGAGGCATTGATTAAGGGGATTATTGCCGGTAAGGTTTATTCGGCAGGTGATGTTTTTGTGAGCGATGTTCGGGCTCAGCGGCTTGCTTTTCTGGCGGAAGAATATGGTGTTGGTGTTGCCGATGATAATTCGGAATTGGCGGGACAGGTCGATGTTTTGGTATTGAGTGTAAAGCCTCAGAATATGGCTGATGTTCTCGAGCAAATAAAGGATTCGGTGAAGAGCGGTTCGCTTGTGATATCTATAGCGGCTGGGATCAGGGTTGGTGATATTTCGTCGGTTTTGGGTGATGTTGCGATTGTACGTGTGATGCCGAATACTCCTGCATTGATCGGTGAAGGGGCGAGTGCCCTTTTTGCCAATGACAAGGCCAGGGATATGCTTGATACTGCAATGGGTATTTTTTCGGTGGTTGGCAGGGCGGTTGTCGTCGAGGATGAGGGTTTGATCGATGCGGTCACAGCGGTTAGCGGGAGCGGTCCGGCTTACTATTTTCTTTTGATGGAGGAAATGATTCAGGCTGGGGTGAACCTGGGGCTGGATGAAAATGTTGCTAAGGAGTTGGTTTTGCAGACGGCTAAAGGGGCGGCGCTTCTGGCTTTAGAAGCGGACGGGCGGGGCGAGGGGCCCGGTGAACTTCGGCGCAAAGTGACTTCGCCTGGCGGTACTACTGAGGCGGCGTTGAAAGTGCTCAGCGAGGGCGCGTTCGGTGGGCTTGTGGATTCGGCTATCCAAGGTGCCTGTGCCCGTAGTAAGGAGCTTTCGAGTGGTTGATTTTGCCGCTTTTTTTTATTCCTGAATAATTATTGCCTCAACGGGGCATTCTTCAGCGGCCTGCTGGGTTGCTTCTTCGAACTCCTGGGGTACGTTGTCCACGAGAACCTCTGCGATTTCGTCTCCTAATTCGAACACTTCGGGGCATGTGTCGGCGCAGATCCCACATGCGGTGCATGAGTCTTCTATTGTAACTGTCATTTTTATCGCCTTTCCAAATGAATAATTAAATTTATTTGAAAATACTGCCAGGATCACTTACTATGACCGCAAAGACATTAAATAGTTCTTTTTGAAAAGTCAATATTTAAATATTACGGCCGGGTCCCATGCAGGCCGAGCGCGTGAACCTGGTCAGACGGGGAACCGAGCAGCCATAAGCGATTGCCTGGTCGTGCCGTGGCAAACCCGGCCATTTTCATTGATTATTGATTAGTGATTATTGATTATTAAATTGAGATTGCCTTGCCTTCGGCTCGGCAATGACGTTTTTAATTGATTCCTGGTACGCTGGAATCTTTGATATTGTTATTTGGTTGGTTGGTATGGATGCTAAGGAACTTAAGAGGCGTACTAAGGATTTTGCTCATCGGTGTGTTAAGCTGTGTCTGGCTTTGCCTGAAGATTATCTTTGTCATCATATTCGTAAACAATTGATCAGGAGTTCAACTTCTGTTGCTTGTAACTATAGGGCTGTGTGTATCGCCCAATCTAAGTCCGATTTTGTCTCAAAACCAAGTATTGTTATAGAAGAGGCTTATGAGAGTTGTTTATAGATGGAGTTTATTGTTGAAGAGCGATTATTGGAGCAGGAAAAAGTACTTTCATTGCTAAACGAGGCTAGAGAACTTACAGCAATCTTCGTAGCCTCAAGAAAAACAACAAGAGACAGGAATGAAGAATTTGCTCTTCAAGACTGAATTTCTTTACAATTATCAATAATCTATTATCAATAATCATTTACTATGGCTTATACAGTATTAGCGAGAAAATATCGATCTCAGGGGTTTGATGATGTTGTTGGTCAGGATGCTATTTCTCAGACTCTGAAGAATGCGATTAAGAGCGGTCGGATTCATCATGCGTATCTTTTTAGCGGTACGCGCGGCGTTGGTAAGACTACGATGGCTCGGATACTGGCTAAGGCTTTGAATTGTCTTGAGTCCGATGGGCCTACGACCGAGCCTTGCTGTAAATGTGACAGCTGCGTGGCGGTTAATGCCGGTGATGATATCGATGTTATCGAAATCGATGGGGCGTCTAATAACGGAGTCGAGGAGGTTCGTCGTCTAAGGGAGAATGCAATTTACCGGCCTGCGCGGTGCCGCTACAAAATTTATATCATCGACGAAGTGCATATGCTTACCAATCAGGCTTTTAACGCTCTTTTGAAGATACTGGAAGAGCCTCCGAGTCATGTGAAGTTTATCTTTGCAACAACGGAACCTAATAAGGTCATTCCGACAATCCAGTCGCGTTGCCAGCGTTATGATTTCGGAAATATCCGGGCGAATCTTATTGCCGATCAGATGCGTTCTGTTCTTAAGCAGGAGAAGATCAAGTTCGAGGATGATGTTGTTCTTCCGATATCGAAGATGGCGAACGGATCGATGCGTGACGGTTTGAGTCTTCTCGATCGGCTTATAAGTACCGGGATTGAGCCTCTGACAGTTGATCTTCTTGAAGAGTTTTTGGGGTGTCCTAACAGTGAAAAGGTTTATGAACTGATAGGTCGTATAGGTGATAGTGACGCGGCGGGTACTTTGTCGGGTGTTGAGGATTTGATTTCTTCGGGCTTGAGCGAAGTTCAGGTTGTCGATTCGGTGATCGAGTATATGCGCGATTTGATGGTTGTTAAATCGACAGGTATCGATAGTGAGCTGTTGGTATTGAGTGCTGAGCAGCGTAAGCGTTCTGCTGAGTTGGCGGAGAAATTCGATATTGCGGGACTTGTGTATAATATTACGTCGCTTGAGAAAGTTCGTTGGTCGGTTAAGAATACCGATACTCCACGTGCTCTTTTGGATGCACTTTTGATACGTTTTGCGTTGAGTGAGCATTTTCTTAATGTTGACGATCTGCTCGATCAGATTAAGAGTTGGGGAAGTTCAAAAAAAAAACAAACATTAAGTAGCAAACCTGCAATTTCCAAGGCGGATAATTCGAGTGTTAGCGGTGGTGGCAAGATACCTGAAATAGAAGGGCTTGGGGATTTAGCATCTATTAAAGATAAGTGGGCGAGGCTGATAGAGATTGTTGGTCAGAAACTTGGTCCGAGTACGAGCAGTCTTTTGGGTTTTGCCGGGCCGGTTGGTTTTGAGAATGGAGTTTTGAGGCTCGAATTTGGGGCATCTTCAAAAGCGCAGAAAACGATGTGTGAGAGTAACGGAAGGGTCGAGCAGATAGAGTCGGTTCTTAGTGGCGCGTTTGGGAAATCGGTGAAATTGCAATTGGAAATAGCCACAGAGAACGAGCATAACGCCAAAAGCAAGGCTCCAAAGCGAAACGAACTTATCAATGATCCCGCGGTTAAGACGGTCATTTTAGGGCTTGACGCGACAGTGACAGGCATTGAAGAAGACTGAAAAAAGTCGTAAGTTGTAAGAGTTAAGTGGTAAGTAAGATGCAAGACACAGGACTCAAGAGCCAAGGGAGTATGGTTTTATGACTCCACGCGAGAGGTTTTTTTTTGTTTTGGGTGGTGGGGTTGCTGAATCTCCGGCACAATACGTTATTATCGAGGGTAATGTAATCGGAGATGTTATTGGGCTTGAGCGTTTTGAGCGGTATCATATTCCTTATATTGAAGAGGCGTGTGAGTTGCTTGGCGGAAAAGGGAAATATTCCGGTGCTCATCTGGATGCAGATAATCGTCTTTTGGCAGGTCTTATCGGGCAGACTTCTCTGGATTTGATTGAGTCTTTTACTCCACCGCCTGATTGCGGTCTGGGGTTGGGTGAGGCCCTTGGGCTTTGGCCTGAAAAGGTGATACAGATCAATTTTCCATCATCGCTGCATTTGGGCGGGTCCAAAGTGGTTGAAAGGGCCGTTTTTGATATTATTCGTGAGGCCGGGCAGGGGGGGCGTTTCATTGTAGGAGTGTCCGAGGATATATCTGAAGGGGGTGTAAATACGTTGGTTCCGCTGGCTAAGGCTGTTTATGAGCATGGAACGCTTTAGGTTTTGAGTGCGGAAATATGCTTAGCGGCATAGGGTTTTGGTGCGTATTGGTTTGAAGGTGTAAATTTGCGAGAAAATTTTGAAAAAAGAGATAAGGTGTTGATTTTTGAAGCGGCTGAGTGTAAAATCCTAATCTTGAAACATTGATAAGCATTTTGATTTGCATATTAAGGAACCGAAATGAAAGAGTGCACTAAGTGCAAAGAAACGAAGAGTGACAACAAGTTTTGTAAAAGGAAGCGTCATAAGGACGGCCTTAGTTGTTGGTGTAAAGAATGTGAAAGTGCATATGCACGGGAGCGTTACGATCGGATGCGTACACGTCAAAGAAGATATCTAAGATTCGAAGATCGTCATCGCGTATATGGCGGCGTTAAGCAGAAGATTTGCAGCAGATGTAAGAAATGGAGACCTGAGGCGAAATTTTATAAGAAACTTCGTCACAAAGACGGTCTTAGCGTCTGGTGCAAAGAGTGTTCTGATGTAGCGACCAATGCTTGCCGTCGTAACAGGTCGGCGGCGGATTAGGCAAGAGGAGTTTTTTAATTAGAAACTCTCAGAACGGCGGCAGCACGGAGTTTAGAGTGCTTTATAGCCGATAGAGCTTGGTTTGCGCGCGCGAGATCAAATTCCTCTATGATTGGATTGATTTTTATTTTTGCGGCCAGCGGTAGGAAATTTTCCGCGTCGTTTCGTGTTACATTCGCTACGCTTTTTATTTCTCTTTCGAGCCAGAGGTATTTAGCGTAATCGAGTGGCGGGATGGGAGTTTCTTTTCGTATTGCGTTTATGATTAGTCGTCCTCCGGGTGCGAGTGCGGCAAGTGCGTCGCGAACACATTGACCGACTGGAGTGAAATCCATTGCGCGGTTTAGCTTTGCCGGTGGGGTGTCGCCGGAACGGCCTGTCCATGCGGCACCGAGGGATTCTGCCAGTCGAGCGTGTTGTTCGGTTTTTGTGAAGACGAAGACTGGGCTGTTTGGGAATTTGTGTTTTATTATTTGTATTACGATGTGTGCGGATGCTCCGAAACCATATAGGCCGATGATCTGGCCGTCGGTTATCTGTGCGAGGCGTACTGTTCGGTAACCGATTACTCCTGCGCAGAGTAGCGGGGCGGCTTGGGAGTCGGAGAATTGTTTGGGGATGGGGTAGGCGAAGTTTTGTGAGATTGTCATGTATTCGGCGTATCCCCCGTGGGCGTCTTTTCCGGTCCATTTTGCGTTTTGGCAGAGGTTTTCGGCTCCGGTTCGGCAGTGCGGGCATTTACCGCAGGCGAAGTATAGCCATGTGACACCGACGCGGTCTGAGGTTTTGAATTTTGTTACGGCTTGGCCCTTGTCGGCGACGGTTCCGACTACCTGGTGGCCTGGTACGATGGGTGATAATGTTGTGGGTAATCTTCCTTCTGCTTCGTCGAGGTCGGTGTGGCATGCTCCGCAGACGGAGACTTTTATAAGTATTTCATCTTCTGCGGGTGCGGGGACATCAAGGTCGGTCGGCTGCAATGGATTTTCTTCTATTGGGGACGGTTTTGTTAATACCATTGCTTTCATTTTTCGGTCTCCGCTTTTAGTTGGTCTTCGAAGAGCTGATAGCTATCTTGTCCGTATAGGCAAAAAACTACTTTTTGCAGACCGGTTTGGCCGTTTAGATATTCGATTGTGTTTTTTAGCATTATCTGTGCGCATCTGTCGATTGGGAAGCCGAATATTCCGGTGCTTATTGCGCAGAACGCGATAGATTTGAGGTTGTTTTGATCGGCTACTTTTAGTGAGTTAAGCGTGGCGTCTTTTAGCTTTTGGTCTTCGTCACCTTCGCCCATGCGTGGTCCGACGGCGTGTATGACGTGTTTGGCCTTTAGGTTGCCAGCGGTTGTTATAACGGCGCCGCCGACGAAGGTTCCGCCGATTTTGTCACATTCGGTCTGGATTGCTGGGCCGCCTTTATTTCTGATTGCCCCGGCGACACCGCCACCGAGGATCAACTGTGCGTTCGCGGCGTTTACAATCGCGTCGGTAGCCATTTCGGTTATGTCGCCTTGGCTTAGTTCGAGTGTCGAATTATTAATCTTAATATTCATTTGGCTTATTTATTTAAAGAAACTGTCTTGTTTTTTTTGGTTTTGCTTTTAGTTTTATTATGAATTGTCTTTGTATCTGTCCGAATCGGGTTATGGCGATTCTCATTATTTTTAGTTGGACGAGGTCGCCTTCTTTTATGTTTTCCAAAATAAGAGCGAGCTCTTTTAGGTTTGCTGGTGCTCGGTCGTTTACCTGTAGTATTAGGTCGCCTTCTTTTAAGCGGGTTTCTGCGGCGGAGCCGTCTTTGGCTACTTTGGTTATTATCAGTATGGGATAGGCCTGATTGTAGCCGTATTTTTGTGCGACACGTTGTGTTAGTTCTGAGATTTCCATCTGGAAGAATTTCTCGGCGAGCCTTCTTGCGTCTGGTAGCGGTTTTTCGATGAGCTTTAATTTGGCTGTTTTTTCTTTTGGTTTTTTGTCCGATGGGCAAGCGTATGTAATAGTAATAGCTTGGCCGATTTTCTTTTGCATTATCGCGATGTAGAAGTCGAGTACGCCAGAGAGTTCTTTTTCGTCGATCTTTAGTAATATGTCGCCCTCTTTGATACCAGCTTTATCGGCGGGGCTGTTTTTTGTTATTGAATCGACGGCCAGGCCTGTGAACTTTCCGTTGGTTTTTGTTCTTCCGGTTATCAGGCCGAGGTTGACTCGTCTGAGCTTTTCTGGCATTAGCATTTCACGGAGGTTGTCCACGAGGGTATCGATAGGGATGGCAAAGCCGATGTTTTCGGCTTCGGCTCTTACTGCGGTTGTGACTCCAATTAATAGGCCGTTAATGTTTAGCAGGGGGCCTCCGCTGTTTCCGGGGTTAATTGGGGCATCGGTTTGTATGAGTCCCCGTAGCCAGAAATCACCGGTGACCTGAATGTCACGTCCTGTTGCGCTGATGACACCGCTTGTGACGGTGTTTTCGTAGCCGTAAGGGTTTCCGATTGCGATAACGGTTTCTCCGATCATCAGGTCGTTGCTTCTTCCGATCTGTACGAAGTGCAGTTTTTCGGTGGTTCTAACTTTTAGGACCGCGAGGTCTTTGTCCTTGTCGGTGCTGATAACTTCGGCTTCATAATCTCTTCCGTCGCTGAATGAGACTTTTATTGTCTGTGAGTGCTCGATTACATGGGCATTTGTGATGATATAGCCGTCTTCGTGTACGATAACCCCGGATCCGAGTACTGCTATTTTTCTCCGGACGCTTGGGCCGAAGAAATCGAACATGTTTGGGAAATCAAATCCAGGCCAGACAGAAGTAGTGACGGTCCGCTCGCCAGAGATGTTTACAACGGCTTTGTGAGTCTTTTCATAAGCCTTTACGATGGGTGTTCTTCGGTCGTAGTCGTTGCTATCATGCGCAAACAAACCAAAGGTAGAACTTAGAACAATTAATAACGCAGGCATTGAAGCTGTTCTAATCATTGCTTTGGGCTCCATGTTTTTTGTCTTAAATTGTCACTTTCAGTCGGTCGGTTTAATCTCGAAATAGTCGAGATCCACATTGCCGTTACTGAACATTATGTATGCTGCAGTCGATTCTGTAAACGGTCTTCCTACGTATATACCGGCTTTGCTTTCGGGTAGTTCGGTTGTCGCGTCGTCGCCGTTTAGTCCGTAGAAGATTCTAATCTGATTGGCTTGCTCGCTGTAGATGAATTTGAGCTTTGCCGAGGTCGGTGGAACAGTATATTTGACTCTAATATTTTCCGGCGGGTGCGGCATGGGATCCTCTTCGTCCTGGAGACCCAGCGACAGGCGGTCGTCTCGGATGTAGAAATGCATCCTTCTCATCATGGCGTCTTTGATCCAGATTGTGATTCCAGGTGAAGCGGTTTTGCCGCGTGGATTAAAATAAATATTTTTTAAGGATATGCTCATTTCGAATGATCCTTCGCCGATGAGACGGTTTAGGCCCTGGAAGTGCGAGCGGGAAATCATTGTGTATTGTCCTTTGCCGTTGAAACCGCCTCCGTGGCCGTGGTAGGGTTCCCAGTCTTTGAGGTCGAATTTGTCTGGGCCGTCGAATGTTTCGATTTCATGTTTAATTTTGATCGGAGGGTACTTTAGAGGTTCGTTGGGAGTTTTTAGCCATTTTAAGTTGAATGTGTAGTGTGAGAAGCTGGTTATCAAGTGGATCAAGCCGTTGGGTGCCTGGCACACAGACATGTAGCCGCGGTATTCGCTGTTTCGCTGACTGAATGCGAAGTAGCCTCCGTTTGTGGTCATGCCGGGCTTTCCGGGACCGTCGTCGGTTACGAGTTTGACCGACCATGTCTGGCCTTCGTCATCGGATACTGCCGTATAAAGCCCCCGAACCTCACGCTTTGTGCCGGACTTATCGGTGATGATTATACCCCTGTCGGCAAAAGAAGCGAAGACTATAGGTCCTTGCTTGAGTCGCATCATTGCCAGCCTCTGCCCGCCACCTACGTCATTGAAAATGCTCGGGGTCTTGGTCCATGTTTTGCCCATGTCATCCGAAATGCATTTAGGCATCCAATACGGACGGTTCTTGTTCGAATGAATCTTGGTGTTGCCCAGATCGTCGTACCTGGTGACAATGACCTGGCCGCGGAGGTCGCCGCCACGTGTGAAGCCGAGCATCCTTCCGTCGCGCAACTGCACCACGCTGGGGTGGTTCCCCTTAATATCACCTTGGCAGTCCTGCCAGGTCAGCCCATCATCGTGACTGTACCAGAGAGAAGGCCAGCCGTCGGTAACAAATGCGATACCTCCATCGTTAGTGCTAAAGACAGGACCGCTTAGCCAATGACCGGCTGTCGAGGGAGGTAGTAGCTTATGATCGGGACTGAATATCCTTGCTTTTGTCCATGTCGCTCCGCTGTCGGTCGAAGTGCGAAGGGCAAGTGAGTGATATGCGTATGTTGAGCTTACATCGATGCCGACGAAGTGATAGACTTTGCCGTTTTCATCGGTCCATAACGCGGTGATACTGTCGTTTCTGTCGGGCGCGTCCCAGAAGACAGAGGCATTGTCCCATTGTTCGTTGCCCCAGCGAAGCCGGCTTCCACCTCTTGACATTTCGCGGTGGCCTTCGGAAACGCAGGAGAACCACGTTGTGATAATGTCGCCATTTGGACAGGCTGCGATGTGAGGGTGATGATTGTGGCCTGCAAACAATGGCCCGATAGCGCCGCGGTCAATTTTCATGAATTTGCGTGGGCCTTTGAAATAGGGCTTGCCAGGATCAGGGCTCTGCTTTACTTGTTCAGGATTGCGCTTGACGACATTTTGCTGGTAGTCTGGTTTGGGGGGTGATTTCAATGGTTTTGTTTTTGGTAGTTCACCTATTACGACACGGATGCCTGTTATCCATTGTTTTTCACCCGGTAGTGTCGCCATTCGGTTGGCGGAACGCAGGAAATAGGCAAAAGTTCCACAGCTACCGCCACGGGCAACCCGAAAGTCGCCATCAACATAACCAACCGGATCAGTCTGAGTCTTATCTTGATAGGGTCCGTACCAATCGTAACACCACTCCTCGACGTTGCCGTGCATATCGTATAACCCCCATCCGTTGGGGGGTGTTTTACCTACAGTTCTTTTTGTTTTGACCGGGCCATGGTTGCCGGGTTTATTGATGTATTCTTCTGGAAGGATGTCACCGGGGTAATAATTGGTTGTTGTTCCGGCTCGGCATGCGTATTCCCATTCGGCTTCGGTCGGCAGGCGATAGGGGATTCCTTCCTTATCGCTTAACCACTGGCAGTAAGTAACCGCGTCGTACCAGCTCACGTAAAGTACGGGTTCATCGTCGTCCGTTGAAACTCCGTGTTTGCCGCGAAGCTTTTTGTGCAGGGGGTCGAAAAGTTCGTATTGCTTATTGGTTACTTCGAGGGTAGCCATGTAGAATGGTTTTGTTATTTTTACCATGTGTACGGGTTTTTCGTCGTAGTCACCGTTTGCCAGAAGGTCGAACAGTCCACCTCGGTCTCCGCCTTCAATTTCGGGGAGGACTTCCGGGACGAGTTTTTTATTCTGCCCCATTTGGAATTGGCCAGGTTGAATGCGGACAAATTTCATTCCGGTAGAATTTGTATAAGTACCTTGGGTCGGCATTTGTCCGGCGATTGCGGCGCTTGCGGTCAGCAATAAAGATATCAAAATAGTTGTCGTTTTCATAGTCGGTTCTCCTTCAGGAATTTGTATTATCATTATTTCGATGTCTATTGTAATTAGTTTTCAGACTTAACAACCAATAGTTTGATTATGTTATCCGAGGCGTTCTTTTGTGTCAAGGATGGTTGAGTGTTAACAGTCTTTATGATAGTTGTAAAATGGCTGGAATAGCTGACATCTTGTTCGAGCGCGGTGTTTTTAACCTTATTTTAGCGGAACAAACAGAACCTGATTAAATAATCTTGCATGAAACGTGGTTTCGTGTTATTAAATGATGTTTTGCAGCCAAGCATTTCCGGGTCGCAAATAATCTGTTTTGTTTTAGATATGGAGGCTTTAGATGCGTAAGTTAATGTTTCTTGGTTTGCTAAGTCTTTTGTTATTCGTAGTTAGTGGTTGTGCTATTATGCCCGCCGCATCGGTTCCTTATGAATACGGGAACAATATCGAGGGTGAAGATGTTGTCAAGCTTGCCGAAGGTGAATCCCAGGTCGAGCGAGGTGCACCTCACGGATTTCTGGATTGGGTTGGTCATAATATCGTTTCACTTCCATCTAAGATAATATTGTGGAACTGGGATGTTGCTAATCACAATATTTCTGCGGAAACCGAAGAAACCATAATGAAATATCTTTCTGAAAATGATTTGCATAATGTTAAAGTCCGTTTGAATGCTTATGCTCCGGGTGCTGAGTGGGGTCGTCTGTTTAGGAACAAATCAGTCTCTCCTGTGTGGCGATATACTCTTGGTGTGATATCGGTTTCGTTCTATACAATATTACCAGAGCGTTTCTTTGCCGGTCTTATTGGGGGTGACCATTACAATCCCTTCACCAATACGATCAATTTATATTCGGATCATCCGGCGATTGCATTACATGAGGCGGCGCACGCAAAGGACTTTGCATCGCAGAAAGACAAGGGTCTTTATGCGGCAGCGCGATTGCTTCCTATAGTACCTCTAATCCAGGAGTCTAAAGCTACGAGTGATGCTCTTGGTTACCTGATAGACAAAGAGGTACCGGATGAGCAGAGGAAGGCTTATGAGATTCTTTATCCTGCTTATGGAACATATATTTTTGGCGCGGGTCTTTTTGGTGCGGCTTATGATTATGTTCCCATTGATTACTGTGTCAAGCTTGCAGCTAATGGTGTTGGTATATTGCTGGGACACGCTTGCGGCAGAGCCAGATCAGATGAGATTAAGAAAAGAGAAAATCCTGAAATAATCCAGACCGCATTTAGAATTGATTAGTGATTCCCGGCGCGCACGGGACTGTAAGTATTGATAATTGATTCCGCCATAGGCGGATCTTCGATATTTGTGGATTCGGCCTTCGGTCAAGACTGTTGTAATATAATACAATCACAGTTGCGTTAAAAGAGCGTCCAGATTCGGTTAGTTTGAGTTAATATTGAAGTTTTGCAAAATTGCAGTTTGACATGTTTTTGGAAAAGAAAAGACGCTTGGCTTTTTTCTTTTCCTAGCGATAACTCATTTTGCAGTAAGATGTTACGTGATTACATAAGAAAATCGGAAAAATGATTTTCTTATGTAATGTATGCCAAACTGCAATTTTGCAAAAGTCTTGTTAATAGTAAAACCGGCGGACTGAAGGAGAGGAGGAGGAGGAGAGGATATCAGTCCACCGGGTTTTAACATAATTTACTATATATTCTTTTTTGGCGTTACCGCATCAAAAAAGCCCCTGCTCACTCCAACCGTTAACCGCTGTACGAGCAGGAGCCGCCTCTTAAAGAGACTGTTTGAAAGTCTATCATTATGGTGAAAAGTTGTCAAGTGTAGTTTTGGTTTGAATGAAATAAAAAGAAAAGAAAAAAGCGGGCCGAAAAGGCGGAGAGAGGAGAGAGAGGTGAATCGGCCCGCCCCATCCATATTTAAGATAAACAACATAAGTTGTATTATCGTCGATTAGGCGACTCTCAAATCTATATGCATTATACGTCTTTGCCGGAGGAATATCTATAAGGAAATTGCTGATTTATGCGGTTGAAAAACCTTGTACCCTTAAGTTTTGTTGCTTTTTTATCTTGGGAAGATTGTTATACCAATAAGGTTATAGGGCTTATGAACAGGAGGATACCCTTAAAAACCGAACCAAAGGTTAATGTGAATACGCCTATCGATTAGGAGGTTATGGTTCATAGAGCGTTATTTGGACGAGTAATGTTTCAAGCGATATTCTGATTGCCGTTGATTGAGCATTTAGAATAATTCCAAAAATATTGATAAAATTTTCAGTATGGAGTAGAATTATTTTCAAGAGTATGGTGGATTGCTGTTTTTTTCATACGGTAAAATGCCGTTGTAGAAATTTTAGGTGAGAATTATTTATAGATAGAGAGGTTTATTGCAATGGGAAAGTGGCGGATTAGGAGGCCGGTAATTCTGGTTGCAGCTTGTGTTTTGGTTTTTGTTGGCGCGGTATTTTTGTTAGTGTCAATAAATCCCGGAAATAATTCATTGTGGCCTTCAAGGTGGGTCAGGAGGATAAGGCAGATACTTCCGCCACCTTTAGGGAGGCGTTATCTAAGCAGCAGAGTCGTATGCGGTACGAATGTCAGCGGGATTGTAAAATCCATGATTGTTTATGCCAACGATGATGATATCGGCAGATTGCCTCCGGGGGATAAATGGTGCGATCTGCTGATAGAACGAGATTATACTTCGGCTCAGCAGTTTGTTTGCAAAGAATCCGATGCTATCGTAGGTGAATCGGCGTATGCTATTAACATAAATGCAGCCGGTAAAAAATTATCACAATTGCCCCCTGATATGGTTTTAGTTTTTGAGACGAGATATGGCAGGGACCGCAAGGGCAGGAAAGAGCCTTTGAAGAACCGGGCTTTTTGTGACAGATTAGGGATCAGAGGATCAAATAAAAAAGTGTATAAGAATCGCTGGAACCAGGCCGGAGGAATTGAAATTGCGGATACGAGTCATCGCAAAGGTAGTATAAATGTGGGTTTTGTGGATACAAGTGTTAAGGTCTTTAAGCTGTCAGATTTGAAGGGGCTCAAGTGGAAACCTGATCCTAACGATAGCGTTTTAAGCCCATCCGAATAGGGAAAAAACAAGGAGGGGTGGTGAATGATTCAATGTTGGTAGCTGAAAACAACCAATTTCCTGGTCTTGACAAATGGAATTAGCTTATGAGGAAAAAGATAGTTCCTGGGGACAGGTTAATTCTAAACTATCTTATATGACACTGACGGCATAATAGCCCGCGATCAGATTCAAGAACAGGATTATTTCTTTCGGTATTGTACAGATTGTGGCAACTTCCACAACCCATGCGTCCGTTGAAAAATCTGATTCGGCTGTCAATCGTAAACGTCACGTTGAAACTGTGCCCTTTGCGTTGTGCCCTTGTCTCATAGGTCATGCCAATCGGATGGTCTCTCATTTGCTTCCATCGCTGCATCCTCTCATAGGCAGTCTCATTTTCGGCCGGTATTACGGCGGTTATGTTATCGTGACAACCAAGGCATGTATAAGACTCGGTATCTATACCGTCGATGGTTTCGAAATCTTCCTCATAAAAAGATTCTATCTTATTGTTTTGAAGGTGTGCCTGGTTCGTAAACTGCCAGTGTGAGCTTTTCTTAGGGTCGAATCCTCCTGCGTCTCTATGACAGGATGCACAGAATTCTGAGCCTGGAGCACGTCGCAAATAAGCGGCGAAACCATTTGTGTTATTAAGTTCATCATGGCAAGTCAGACATGTCATCTGTTCCATGTTATTCAATGGCATATCAACTGGGATATGCCCGTTTGATTGCACTCCGACAGGATGATTCAAGCCGGAGTCGTAATCATGGCATTCTGACTGACTACATGCGTTGTTAATATTAATGTGCAGCGGGCCAACGTTTTTGTCCGGAGTACTATTTGTATCCTCAGTTATTTGATGGCATGATGAACAAGGCATTTGGAAATGATGTGGATTTGTATCCGTTGAGGATTCCGCGGGACAAATCGCGACAGGTAGAGATATTATAACCGAACTGACAATAGCCATTATTACAACCGCGCTGTTAAACCGTCTTGGCTCTCTTACATTCGGAACAGATACGAAAGAGAATCGATGTAAACGGTTATGTTGAACAAATTGCTTTCTTTTTTTCCCCGATAGCACGATTTTGCACCCCTCTATATATGGCTACAATTAAAATATGCGAAATAGAAAGGCGCAATGCGACCGCTAAAGATGTAAAAAAGGAGAAATAAGCCCGTGGGATGGTCAATGTATAGGACTTGTAACGATTACGAATCCACCCATGCAAAGTAGGTCCGAACAAGCGTTACGACTTATACGACGCTCGTAATCAGTATAGTCACAACGTGATCGTTAAATTGCATGGCAATATTCACGCCTTAGTTCGGGGCAGAGAAAAGAAGCTTTCGTTCACGGGACCAAACCTGAATCAATGTCCCGGTTATATTCCTCCGGTGAATGAGTTTTTTCGTGACAGAGAAGAGAACACTGTCCTCTGAATGTACCGAGATCTTCAAATTTCATTTCTCCATTGGGATCGGCAAATACTATTGAAGTGTCAAAATTGATCAGGTTACTGTTATTCGTAGAATCTCCCTGGCTGAAACTAATACCGTGAGGGTCATGACACACCGAGCATGGGGTCTTCTGTTCTTCAATATGTTTTTTATGTTCGGAGAAACTTTCGTTATTTAGAATTGACTCTCTCTCGTGACACTTATAACAAAGCGCATAAACGGCAGGAGATTCCTGTGTGTCATCGTCTGTTTCATATTGTAGCGCAAGAAGATATGGATATTGCGAACCGTGGGGACCCTTTACCTGTGAAGAAGGATCGGAATTATGACAGTCCGTACAATAAATAATGCTTGTTTCATCCAATGTTGGAATCAGGCTTGGGACATTTTGGTTGACTCCAATTACAGTTACCGGATGATAAGAAGGATTTGCCTGGTTGAACTCTAAAATAGTATTTGTTTGTGTGATCTTACGAGTAATCAAAGAATCGACCCTGTTGAGATTGTTACCGTGGCATTTGAAGCATATTTCATATTCATAACTGGCCTGATCAATCACACTTCCCTCGGCAGTTACCCCGGAAACGGAAGTCAGAGCACCCGAAACATGCGGAGCCTGTGCAGTTCGATTAACAACGGCATGAGCATTATGGCAATCAATACATTCGACATGCCGCTGCGACTGGTCAATAGATTCTTTTAGATCGTGTATTCCCACATAATCATGTACAAAATGACCGCTGAGCTTATTGAATTCTTCGGTCATATTGGTCTGGGCGACGAGCCCGTTATGGCAATTCAGGCAATTATGTTCTTCTGTCTCGAAATGAAACAACCGCTCGGCACCACCGGCAGAATGCGGTTGATGACATCCAAGACATCCGTTATCGGCAACAGTAGGGTAGCCGGTTTGTGGGAGATAATTTTCAGAGGCATCCTTAACCAGAGCAACCGACGTACTGTGAACCGTATTGTTCCAGCCGGATATGTTATGGCATTTGATACAAAGATTTGATCGTAGATTCGATACTACCAGAAAATTACCGTGCATATCATCGTGTGGATCATGGCAGGTAACGCATTGCAACTCGCCATATTGATCGAGTTGAAATTCAACCGGTAAATTTGAGGATTGTCTAATTTGAGGATCTTTACTTGAAAGATCGTCTGAATAGACGAAGCTGACAGGATGGTCATTGGACAAATCGGTCCCTATGTTACTCGATCCCGGGGACATAAAGGTTTTACCTCCACCGCCACTGATGGTTGCTTCCAATGCTACCGTACCGTCATGGCAGCTCAGGCACAGCTTACTCGATCCGGTCGGTTGATCGACATCGGCATCAAGTGAAGTACTCCAGTAGATTTCATATATCCTGGTGGAAAGCTGATGATTCCACAAAGGCGTACCTGCAAGTGCCTTATGAGGTGTATGGCAGAACTGACAGGCCCGACTGCCATCCTGTGCCGGAGAAAGATCATGGGCTGTGCCTGCGATTATCCCAAAAGTACGGCAAACCAAAAGGCAAATAACGAACGTTATGACTAACACTATTTTATAAATCTTCATTCTCATTGTTCTTGAGCCTCCAACAATTGGAGAACCTGGATTCTCTTATTAAATGAATCTGCCACAAATATCCTGTTTTTTTTGTCTATGAAGATACCACTGGGCAGCCAGAATTGTCCTGGACCTCTCCCCTCACCTCCAATAGCCATGAGCATTTGGCCTTGACTGTTGAATATTTGAATATTTTCAAACTGCTTATCAGATACGTAAATATTACCGGAATTATCTGTAGCCAGTCCACATGGATGGGCAAAATATCCGGGTCTGTTACCATGCTGACCGAACGTCAATAAAAACTTGCCATCGGGAGCAAAAATTTGAATTCGGTAGTTTAGAGTGTCACTGACATAGAGTTTATCCTCTTTGTCGATCCATAAATATGTCGGGAAATTAAAATATCCCCGTCCACTGCCTCGGCCTCCAATCTCTTGAAGCAATCGCCCTTCGATATCAAAGACATCGATAACATGCCGTATGGTATCAGCAACGTATATCTTCTGTTGTTTAGTACTGTAGGCTATTCCCGCAGGTCTGCGTAACACATCAGAACCAAAGCTAAATTTATAGTTACCTTCCAAATCAAAAACACATATTCTTCCTAATATGCTGTCGGAAACATAAACATTGTTGTTCACTATTGTCAAATCAATTGGAGAGAGCAGCTTCATTTTTCCGTCCAACCTGGAAAACTGTCGGTATTTGCGTGTTCTCAAATCCATCATATGTATGACGGCCCCTGAAGCATCAGCAATAAAAAGGCGTTCGTTTTCATCCAGGATAACTCCTCGGGGACTATTTAGCACACCGATCTGATCATGCCCAAAAACAAGTTGCCCGAAAGCTTCCATGCCGGAGACTTCTTTCTTTAGATCCGCCTCGCTGTTCAAGAGTCCTAAATACTTTATCCGTGGCTGATCGGGGGGTGGTGGCCACAAAACAGGACGATCTAATTCGACGAATAATTCTCCTCGTTCACGACCACAACCGCTATTAAACATTGTCACTGCCAGGCAAAAGACAAGCCCACAGACGGCAAGTGGCTTTTTAAGATTCGTAGATTTTGCAGAAAGTAACATCCTTTTTTACCTCAATTTCAAAAACGTCTGATCACTCTTAAGTAATAAAGAGTATTAGTTGTTTCGGTTACGGGCCTCTCGAGAAGATAAGAATCCCATCCGGTTTCAACAGACAAATCACGATAGTTATATGTCAGGGAGGCTCCCATTCTCAAACCACGCGTCCGGCCTATATCGCTATTATCTTCGTCACGCCATTCAGCTCTTCCGGATAGTTTTAGATGCTTTCCTATCCGCGTCTTAAGTTTCCCGTCTAACTTGAAAAGAGTGGTTTTGCGATCGTTAGTACCGCTGGAATCCACCCATGTCTGTGAGATACGTCCCATAAAGGAGGTGTGCGATGTCAACTGCCATGTGTTGCTGCCAAGGAGAACATTGCTTTGTACGGAATTGCGGCTTGATACTGTGCGGTTATGCTCGGCCCTTAGCATAAGATTCCTTTTCTTATATCCAAGCCCGAAATTATCCTCCTTGAAATCACTATCTGTTACACTTGTTTCAACTGATGATTCCGTATCCCTGTCAAGCTCTCTGTGACCATAGAACATCGACAATCCGTTAGTAAATTCCTGTGCTATTCGAAACGATTGAAGTGTGGAATCCTCTTCCCTTTCTTCAACGACCACAAACAGATAATCCACCAAAAGAACCTGGCCGTCGTTTACATCCGGGAAAATAATTCCCATTGTAGTAACATTAAGCTGCACCTGATCGCCATCGACTGAAATTGTATAATCATCTCCCTCGGTATAAATTTCGGTCCCTGTGCTATTCGTTACTATAATAGAATCCGTATCTACGTTTCTTTGGTCAAGTGTAATTGGAAAAGGTTCGGTAAATACATGTGATTCGTCGTTTACAATATCTGTTCCGGAATCGCTCTGGCTTTCTAATCTCGTCATATTAATTGAATACAGGCTCGTTAATCGTCCCCAGGGATTATTTCTGAAATAATCAAATCTGAGTTTTCCTCCAGTGGAAGTCGAACTACTGTTCGATCCAAATTCACTTCTATTGGTAAACAAATTAAAATTGGTGGAAAAGTTTCTGTATAACCGGTGCCTAAAACCAGCCAAGCCGCCGATTCTTTCACTTTCAAAGGACAAAAATTCACTTCTCGAGAAATTCGCGTTATAGTAGGTCTGAAATTGTTCGGAATGACCCAGTCTAAGACCTTCGCTCCATTCATAGGTTTTGCTGTCAAAGAGCCCGCTTTTCTCGACAAACGATCCGGTGCTGTCAAGATTATGTTGTTTACTGCTTCCAAAATCATGTTCATGCTCGAGCCTGTGGCGGCCCGTAGTCATATCCTTTTCAACTCCTCCTGCTTTCTGAGAAAGTTTATCTATATCAGACCTGAAGGTCAAATGAGAATAATCACTAAAATCGTGCATCAAGGAATAACTCAACTTCTCTGAGGTTCTATCTAAAGAATCGTCCGATGTGGAAATGTCGGAATCTTGTTTTATTCTATTATTTGACCACGAAAATCTCATGGGCCAGTCCGGGATTTTCAACTTGGTGAAGAATCCTTCCGACGAGCTTTCAACTCGTAGCGGACTCGAAAACCTTCGAGCTACAAGGCTGTTGGCCCTGTTAAAATTAAGGCCAAAAGGATATGGTTTCAATGGCAGACAATTCATGCTTAATCCATAACTTGTAAGGTTGCCGTTAAAACTGTCGGTTTCATTATTTGTCTTAAAACTCTGCTGTGTGAAACCAAGACCCGCCGATGCTAAATATGTTATTACTTGTGGATGAAATACATCGCCCTGTGCCAAGACACGAAGCTCCTCAGTAACAGAGGTGCTGGCATTCTTGCGGCTGGAACCACTTGAAGACTTCAATTCATCTTCCTGCTGAAGTACCTCTAATTCCAATTCACTCTTAATTTTACCAACGCGCACCAGCGGTCTTCGTTTTCCCCTGACACGGACTACACATCCAACAAGATGCATCATAACAAAGCACAAGGCAGAGACCAACAACATTATTTTTACTACGTTGTTCAATCCATTGAGGCAGTTTTTTCTTTTGTGACGAATATGCAACACATTATCTACTCAAATTCAACATCATTAGAGTCAACTCTCGATTTTTTAGGAGACCGCAAGAGTTTCTTTTCAGAACTTGAATGCGGATTATGGCATTTTGTACAGATGACATCCTGCGATTCCTGATGACCTGGTATAGTATTCATGTCTTGTTGCAGATGGCATTGATAGCACAAGGCCGGTTGTGCTGCCTTCTGGAGGTGTATAAAACCGCTTTGATGATGGGTATGACATTCCAGACAATCACCTATTCGTACAGGAGCATGCACATAGACGCTACGGGTATAATCCTGTTTATGACAGGAATAACACAAGTCCGGAACAGGTTTGATTAGCTGCCTTTTCCTTTTACGCATAGTTCCACGATGGCATTTATTACAATACTTTATCGGGGCATGCCTCGAAGAATCGGTTTGCCTGGCAACTCTCACTGGCTTGTCCTTTGCAACAGGGTCATCTGAAGAGTCCTCCTGGGCTTTTTTTTTGGCAATTGCCGCAGCCCTCTCTCTACTGCCTGGCGGAGGAACACCCTCGAAGAAAAATGTCAATATCTTGTATCTGGTTGCCTGGTTACAGCCAATTGGCATTAGAACAGATAGTATGATATACAATACTAAAAGACGTTTTATTCTATTCTTAAAAGACAACACATAAATAGCTCTACAAAAACGAATCGTTTGAGAATTGTTTCATAAATTAATTTTATTGCTCTTCGGTCGGCTGATTAACTCTTTCAAATCCTTCTATTTTCTTAGGCGGCGGAAACTTGCCAAAACCGTAAACACTAACTTTGCGTGGCCCGAACTGATTTGTAACAATAACAATAAATTCCAACTCCGCCCCTTTGACGGCATATTTCCTGAACAAATCAACATTATCGTAATCTATGCATATATCGGCCGGCATATACATCTGGCCGGGATCTTTCCCGAGAGTTCCAAAATACATCAGAAATTGCCCCTCATTGTCGAAGACCTTGACTGCCGTAGCAGGCCCCGCATCGACAACCCATATTCTCTGTTCGCGATCAACAGCGACACCCTTGGCGCGAATCAGACTGTCAGGCAGGCTTCCCCTGCGTCCGTACCCGGAAAGATATTTACCTGTAGGATCGAACTTTGTCACCTTGTTCTTGATTTTGTCGCTGACGTAAACATTTCCCTGCTCATCGACATCAAGATCGGTAATCATGGCAAATGTGTCAGGGCCCGTGTGTTCCTGCTCATTGGTGAAAGCTTTACCTGCACTGCTGATAAGCTTGCCATTAAACTTGTCAAATATCAGAACCTGTTTTCTCATATAGTCTGTTATGTATATATACTTGTCCCTAACCACAACATCTTGAGGACTCATCTTAAAATCACGGCCTAAAATGGATGTCAGCTTATCCTGTGAATCATAAATGTATAACAAACCGCCCATGGAATCGACAATATACTTTGTTCCGTCAGACTCTATGAAAATATTCTTGGGAGTGCGCATCCGACGGCCTAACGGAAAAAGACCAAACTTATTCTCCTTGAGATCAAGCACCTTAACATTGTTTTGACCGACATCACAGACATATATCTTGCCATCGTTAATAGCTACACCATAAGGTTTTACAATTTTACTAACTGATATTTCCACTGCACCCAGTAAAACAGTCTCAAGAAAACTCGCTTGTTCAACATCGAAATCCTCACCTCCGGAATACGAAACAAGAAACTGCAATTTGGCTTGATTTGGTGGTGGAGGATAAAATACAGGTGCAAATTTAGTTTTCTTCACAACTTTCTGCTGACATCCGCCCGAACTGTACATAATGCAAGCCGCAAGAACGAAAAGCATTATTTTATATAAAGAAAAATCACATTTTTTCATGTTCGGCACTCCTGATCTAACGGATAAAATCAGCTTTTAAGATAATATTTTCGCTGTATCATATAATAAAAGCCAATTCACTCTCTGAGGTTTAAATATCTTTCTTAGGCATTAAACATATAGACACTTATCGGTTAATAATACACCATAGGAACAATTTTGACCAGCCCCTTTCCAGTTAAAACAAGAGAAGACCCGGCCATAACAGGCCAAACATGACCTCCATGCCGGGTCTTGTATCTCAGATTTAAGCTTGAATACAAAATGCCGATTTTCTACCCCTATATAAATACAAACTTAAAAAACGGCGTTCGCATCCAATTGCCGAAATATCTTTCGGTGATATCTTTCTCGCCGAAGTTCGTCGTGCAGGATAACTTCCTCCACTGTATCGGCAAATCTCAAACACTACTACTTAATGTGGCAGGTTCTGCAAAGAACGCCATACGAAAGTTCGTATTCACCAGAGTTATTCGGATCACCCTTATAACCAAGCTCAATACCAAGACCGGGCATATCCACCATGTGAGGAATATTAAACTGGAAGTCACCCAGTGATGTATCCGGAGGAGACACTGTTTCTGAGTGAATACCATTGATATGAATCTCATGACAGCTTTGACAATTAACCTTCTTGGTTCCGGCGTTCAGCAAATCATCGGTAATGGTACCTTTGCCACCTACTAACGTACTGCTGCCAGCCGTGTCAGGATCAACCAACTGTCCATCGAGAGTGGCCAGCCCGCCATCATAGACGAACTCCATCGGGTGAGAACCACCGAGGTCTCCGGGGCCACCGGTAATGTTAAGGCCCGGACCATGTGAACCGTCATGGCAAGCTAGGCACACTAAAGTCGGACCCTCAGGATCTCCGGCCGTCGTGTTCAATGTCGGACTGTCATACTCGGTAAAAGATGTAGCAGCCGTTCTTGTACCACTCCATAAAGGCATCCCGGCTAAACTACCACCTGCATCTGCTCCATCTTCGTGGGGAAGGTGACATGAGTCACAATCGTCGCTCGGATGGAACGCCACTACTGTTGCTACCGGTACTACAAGCATCAGTGCAACTAAAAATAATACTTTTTCTCTCATAGGTCTTTCTCCTTTCATAAGAAAAGCCTTGTCGCCGGAAATTATTACCCTACGCGAGAAAACCTCCGACGACCAAACATGTTTGTTATTGTTAAAAATCAACTTCTAAAAGAGCACGCCAAGCAAGATATAATGCTTGTCTTATAGTAGTGTTGCAAAACCTATGCCAGTCATGGCCTTTTGAAGGACATGCTTGCTCGGTAACCATAAAGTGCTGTAATTAAAGGAGTTATGGACGTAGAAATTTCGTAAAAAAGTAACAAAGCACATCCTGATCACGTATTTTCCTCAAATCTGGAAAGAGAAATCAACTCAAATTCTCAGCATTGAGAATATCTGTTTTCTCAGGATTCCAACCTCCGTTAGGGAGTTACCCATAGAAGTGAGTTTCAGCTTGTAAATGCAGTGTACTAAAAGAGCGGATAAATGAATGGAGCTATTGCGGTGCCGCCAAGAAATACCAATAGACCGAGCAGCAGTAATACGATTAAAATCGGCAGCAGCCACCATTTCTTATTGTGTTTCAGAAAGAACCAGAATTCCGCCAAAAATGAGGTACGCCTGTCCCTGGTCATTGCTTCAAACTCACCTGGTTTTTGTTCCTTGCTATCTTGAGACATTATTTTCTCCACTCAAAACTGGTTGAAATAGCGTTTTATGCTGTTTGATGGACGATGCCTCTTCCAGTAACTTGTAACCGAAGGGTCAAATCCCCGATTCAGCACATCGCGCCCCATCATACGAAAAACGATACCCAACGGAGTTAGCAGCAGGTAATAGAATAATGCCAGTAGTACAAAACTTACCGCTAAGCCAATCGGAAAGGTTATCAATGTCAGGCCCAGGAAAATCCCCCGGGTAAGCTTTAGCGAAAATACACTGAAAAGAAAAATAAGTAAACCAAGTCCGACGATAACAGCACACCATCTTAGCGCAAAGCCCTTCCATGTATATAGAATTGTTGCGATTAGAAGCATCGCCACTATCGCAATTCTTCCGAAATTGCGAAGGTCTTTTTCATTTGGTTTCCAGTTAATCTTTACCAGTGCCATTTATATTACCTCGAGCTTCAATCGAGTTCGAATCGGGCTTTATACCGATCTATTTCATGCTGCTTTGCCTTTGGCTGTTCTTTCTTGTAGAGCAGCTGGTTTTCCATAACCAGGACATCCATGTCGGTTGCCATAAAACATCGGTAGGCATCCTCCGGTGTGCAAACAATCGGCTCACCGCGAATATTAAAACTAGTGTTAATTATCAACGAACAGCCTGTAATTTCCTTGAACCTTGATATGAGATTGTGAAATCTGAGATTTCTTTCTGCATCTACTGTTTGTATGCGTGCTGAATAATCAATATGAGTCACGGCAGGGATAAGGCTACGTTTGATTTTCAGTTTATCCAATCCTTTTTGAGAATCGATCTTCCCGTCGGTTAAACATTTTTCCTTACATACATCAGCTACCAGCAGCATATACGGGCTTTCCTGGTCTTTAGTCATATCAAAGTAATCAGCGGCATCTTCCTGCAGCACAGAGGGTGCAAATGGACGAAACGACTCTCTAAACTTAATCTTGAGATTCATTACCGATTGCATTTTCTCGCTACGCGGATCACCGATAATGCTTCGGTTGCCCAGGGCTCTTGGTCCGAATTCCATACGGCCCTGAAACCATCCAATGACCTTTTCCTCTTTGATCAGATTAGCAACTGCATCTATTAACTGCTCATCATTCTCGTAGCCGTGAAACTTACCACCCATAGAATCAAGGAATCGACAGATATCCTCATTTGTATATGCCGGGCCAAGCAGCGAAGCCCGCTGTTTGTCTTTTATAGAGCCGGTGCGTTTCTTATCCAGCAATTGATGCCATACGAATAGCGCCGCTCCCAGTGCGCCTCCTGCGTCCCCGGCCGCCGGTTGAATCCATATTTTCTCGTATGGCCCTTCCCGAAGAATTCGTCCGTTTCCGACGCAGTTAAGCGCAACACCACCACCTAATACAAGGTTTTTCATGCCCGTTTGAGCATGTACATGTCTGGCTGCGCGCAACATAACCTCCTCGGTAACCGCCTGGATGGAAGCTGCAATATCCATTTCCCGCTGCGTGATGGGTGATTCCGGTTTTCGAGGGGGACCTCCAAACAGCCGTTCAAATCTTCTGCTAGTCATGACTGTGCTATGACAATACGGAAAATAACGCATATCCATTCGAAGCGATCCATCCTCTTTCAGGTCGATCAAGTTGTCCATTATGAGATTGTAATACACCGGCTCGCCATAGGGCGCCAGTCCCATCAGCTTGTATTCACCGGAATTGACACGAAAACCAGCAAAGTAGGTGAAAGCAGAATACAGCAATCCGAGTGAATGAGGAAAAGTCATCTCATGAGTCAGTTCGATCTTGTTACCTCTACCAACACCATAGCTTGCAGTGGCCCACTCGCCTACACCATCAAAGGTTAGAATCGCTGCCTCTTCGAACGGGGATGGAAAGAATGCACTTGCCGCATGTGACTCGTGGTGTTCGCAGAAAACATATCGTCCTTTGTACTTTTTTTCCAGTGCCTTGTCCATTTCCCTCGGCAGATACAATTTCTCTCTGAGCCACAAAGGAATGCCCATCAGGAACTGCTTGAAACCCCATGGTGCAGTGGCAATGTATGTTTCAATCAACCGCTCGAATTTCAGCAGTGGCTTTTCGTAGAAGACAACGCAATCAAGTTGCTCAGCCGTTATGCCCCCTGTTTCGAGGCAATAGCTAACCGCACAAGAGGGAAATTGCGGATCGTGTTTGAGACGCGTGAATCGTTCTTCCTGTGCGGCAGCGACAATTTCCCCGTCACGCACAAGGGCTGCTGCGCTGTCATGATAAAAAGCTGAGATGCCCAGAATATTCATGTTCAATTCACTTCTTCGCTTGTTTGATCTTGTTCAACAACCAGGTTAACTCATTGTAGTCGGCTGTCACCTTAAGCCGGTCCAATGTGCTTCTTTTTGTTTGTCTTGATTCATGTAACTAATATAAGAAAAGCGATGGTGTAACTCAAACTATTTAAAAATGAAATTGGAAAGCTTGAGTTTTCAGAACAGATTTGATATTCTATCAGAAAAGAGTCTCAGTGGCGTAGCTGGGTTGAGGTATAAAACGTTATATGGGAAATCCCAGTGAAAATAAAATGAGTGATCCCACGGTTAAAGTTGCCAGTAATAGATCTCTGTCTGGCAAGTTGCCTGTGTGGAAGAAGCTGTTGTTTACAACGGTAATTGTTTGCGTGTTCTTTGTTATTGCAGAGTTAGTGCTTGCGATACTTGGCGTTACCCCCGTATTGTACGAAAAAGACCCATACGTAGGATTTTCTTCCCATGTTCCTCTCTTTGAAGAACAGCTAAACCCCGATGGCAAGAGCTACATGGTTACAGCAAAGAATAAGCTGGAATGGTTCAATCCACAGCGATTTGCCCTTGATAAAGGTACTGATGCTTACCGAATCTTTTGTGTAGGTGGCTCGACAACCTACGGAAGACCCTACGATGATATGACTTCTTTCTGCGGTTGGCTTCGGGCGATGCTTCCCAAGGCAGATCCGACACGCAATTGGGAGGTAATTAACGCTGGCGGAATCAGTTATGCCAGCTATCGGGTAACCAATTTGATGGAAGAACTAATTGACTATAAACCTGATTTGTTCATTATCTACACCGGCCACAATGAGTTTCTTGAACACAGAACATATGATCAGATTATAAGTATGCCCAAAGCGTTACGTGGGATTGGAGCAATTTCGAGCAAAACTCGTATTTACACAGTAATCAAACATGTCCTCAAGCGATCGAGCACAAAAACTACCTCTATGGACAATAACCCTACCGATGAGTTCGGAGAGGTTGACACTATACTGAAAAAAACTGTTGGACCCGAGGCATATCATCGAGACCGTAAATTACAGGGACAGATTATCGAACACTTTCGTTATAATCTGATGCGAATGATTGACATCGCGCGATCAGTAGATGCAAGAGCCATACTTGTTAGGCCTGCATCTAAGTTACGAAATTGTTCTCCGTTCAAAAGCCAACATCGTAATGGGCTAGGTGACAATGACCTTAAAAAGTGGCAGATATTATTCGATAATGCAAACAAGGCTTACGCCTCAGGCCAATGGAATGATTCTCTGGAAGAGATCAATAAAGCATTCACGATTGATGACCAATATGCGGAGTTGCATTATCTGTACGGTCGTGTATTAGGGCAACTGAAGCGTTTCGACGAGGCGAAAAAAGCCTTTATCAGGGCAAAAGATGAAGATATTTGTCCATTACGTGCCTTAACAATTATGGAAAATATTGTTCTGGAAGTTGCGAACCAGCGAGCCGTTCCTTTAGTTGATTTTATCGATTTGACTGAAAAGCATTCAGAACATGCTACGGCAGGGGAAGATTTATTCCTCGATCATGTACATCCGACTATTGAGGGTAATCGGCTGCTGGCGATAGCATTGCAGGAAATGATGAGTAATCAGGGTATAGTTCATCCTGTAGAGACATGGAACGATATGGCTATACAGCAGGTCAAGGAAAATGTTGAAAGTCATTTGAATACAAACACTCATGCCTTAGCCCTGTCTAATATAGCACGATTGTATGTGTGGTGTGGCAAGTATGAGGATGGGTACAGAATGGCGCTAAAGGCAATTGAAATGTCGCCAACAATTGTTGAACCTTATTTATATGCTGCAATCAATGTCCAGAGAATGAACAGAATTGATGAAGCTATTAAGTACTGTCGTCAATATCTGAACCTTAAACCTGATTCTGCTAAAATACACTATTATCTTGGCAGCATGTTAGCATCGAAAGGCAAATTTAATGAGGCGATCAGTCACTATCGTCTGGCATTAAAGAATAAAGGTAATTATTCTATAGCTCATAATAATTTGGGCATTGCGCTTCAGGCACAAGACAAACTTGATGAGGCGATCCATCATTATCGGCAGGCATTGAAGACCAAGCCTGATTATGCCAGTGCTCACAATAACTTAGGTACAGCACTTAAATTGCAGGGTAAGACTGATGAAGCAGCCGGACATTATTATCAGTCGCTTAAAAGCAATCCTGATTCTGTCGAGTCCCATTTTAACTTAGCATTAATTTTTATGGTACAAAGTAAGTTTGATGAAGCACTTAATCATTTTCAGCAGGTTCGACGAATCAAAGGTGACTGGCCGGAAGCCTTAGCGAATATTGCATACATTTTGGCTACTCACCCAGATGCCCAAAAACGCGACCCAAAGCAAGCAATTGCTATAGGTGAGTATGCCGTCAAGTTGAGCAATTATAAGAATGCGAGGTATCTTGACATATTAGCAATGGCTTATGCCTCCGAAGGAAGATTCGGACACGCTGTGGCAACGGTACAGAAAGCTTTGTCTTTAGCTTCCGCTGCCAATGCAGACAAAAAAGTTAAGGCGTTTGAACGTCGACTGAAACTTTATAAGCAGGGCAAACCATATTTGCTGTCTGCTTCTAAATAAAAAGTTACATAATGTTTTTAATGTTATAACGATTTACTAAAGCCTTAACGGGACAGTAGTGATATAGAGACTATTTTCAAAATGAAGTCGGAAATCTTGAGTTTTCGAGTCAGATTTAATATTCTATTGGAAAAGAGAGCCAGCCCCGTCGTGACGGGATAGTTGAGCCCCTCGACAGGCTCAGGACAGACAAGGTTATACAATTTTATATTGGAGATCAGTTAATCAATGAATAAAACCGTTTTGATAACAATATTGATACTTGGTTTTCTCTTAGGTGTGTTCTCGTGCTCTGTAAATACCATTACAATGACTGATCAAAAAATCGGCACCGTTCCCTTCCAGGACCGTGACACCGTCGCCCTCTGGCTTTTCGATGAACATACCTATCCACACACCACTTTGACCGATGCAGGTAAATACGCAAAAGCCGATCTGTGTTTGATGGATGGTGGCAATATGGTCGCAGGGAAGTTCGGAAACGCCCTGCAGGTCACAGGCCCGGATTATGCGGTCTGTTACGCTGGCTTTGCGGGCAAAGTACCCCAGGAAGAAATGCGCGGCCCCGACGGTGCGCCGAGCGGACTTTGGGGACCGACCGAAGGTCCCGAAGCACTCATTAGGGGGCTTTCCGGTAATTGGTGGACAATCGAACTATGGCTTAATCCGGACTCAAACAAAACCAACATTTCGATTATAGATATGGGCCAGGCTTATGAACCGGGCCTTTCGCTTAACTTTAAAGCAGGATCTTTCGATCTTATAAACCATTACGCTGGAGTTAAAATAAAATGCCCGGCAACAATATCATCCGGCAAATGGCAGCACGTGGCTTTGACATACAACGGAACAACAGCCCGCCACTATCTCGACGGCCAAGAGCAGTCCGCCACGATTGTTACATCGATAGCGCATCAACCCATCCCCGACCTCCAGAAACCAAAAGACCGCGAACACGAAAGCCGCGGTTTTGAGAACATGGACATTGAAAAGAGAAGGCAGAACAGATTCAATTTCGCCATAGGTACCGACCGGAATGGAAAGAACTCTACCCGCTTCAAAACCGACGAATTGCGAATTTCCAAAGTCGTTCGTTACACCGGCAATTTTACTCCTGTAAGTTTTTCCAGAAACTATGGAACCGGTGCCTCCGCACCTGCGGTGGCAAACGGACCTCCATTGTTATTTGATCCGAAACCTTCATCGATCCCCCTGAATTTCGGTGCTCGCAAGCACGTTTTTATCGACGATGCAATTATCGATAAGAAAGAAAACGTGCAGATCACGATGAACCAGCCCTATGGCAAGGAGCCTCTGGTCAATCGCTTTGAGATAAGGAAATCAGCATGGCGGCCAAGCGTTTATGATGTTGGCGGTAAGATTTATATGGCCATACCCGAAAGCTACAGTTCCAACGAAGGCCTGACTTTTCTGGCAACTTCAAGGGACGGACTTGACTTTTCCATCAGGGGTAACATAATTCCCGAAACCCCAATGTATGGCGCCTTTTTCAAGGATATTAATCCAAACGTCCGGTTCGCAGAACGCTACAAGGTCAACGCTTTTGTCGCGAATCGTGGCATGTACTTCTACTGCTCAGCGAATGGAATAACATGGAAAAGAAACGAGACGATTCAGCTTCCTCTTGTCAGTGGTGGAGGTGGTGAATGCTTCTGGGACGACCAGCGGGGTAAGTACATTAGTTTTATCAAACGCGATTCGAGCTTCCGCACGAAGGAGTATCCCGGCATCGGACTTCACGGTCATAAAGCTATAATGTTTGAATCGGATGAAATCCTAAAGCCTTGGCCTTTCAAACCAATCGCCAAACCCTGGTACGAAGGATGGCCTTTCCCCTCGGTGACAGGCGAAGGAGCTACCGTTTTTACAGCGCAAAAGTACGGTTGGGTCTATAGAACCCGCGCGATAAAATACCCCTGGGCGCCGGATGTGTACCTGGCCTTTATCTGGAGGTATCCCGGTGACGACGGGGCCAGACATGTCGAGCTTGCCGTTAGCAGAAACGGACTCGACTGGAAACTCTTCGGGAGCAACTGGTATATCCCCACCGGGGCCGCTGAAGAGGAAATTGCAATGTACGGACTCATTCGACGAGGCGACGAAATCTGGCAGTACGTAAACGAAGGCGGAGCGCACGGCGGAAGTGCACCGAGATACTGGTCTCGATACAAACAGCGGCTCGACGGATTCGTCTCACTCGATGCCGGCGATGTTACCGGTGAGGCAACGACACTTCCATTGAAATTCAAAGGCAGCGAACTCGTTCTCAATATCAATGCTACAGGCTCGGCAAAAGTTGCCATTACCGACAAGAACGGCAGGGAACTAAAAGGCTTCGGCCTTGCCAACTGTGATACAATCACAACCGATTCGACTGCCCAGAAGGTGACATGGCGAAACAATCCGGATATGTCCAGGCTCCAGGGAAAGACCGTCCGCCTTAAATTCCAGATGCAAAACACAAAACTATACGCATTCGAATTCAAAAACTAACTCGAATCGGCTCCGACAATATTATAATCCTTACTTTGGGTTACGGTTGTTGCCCCACTCGAAGAGTCTATCTCCTTTGTATGCAACGAGTTATGTCATATCTCTAAGCTGTTACTGAGAATTGATTAACTGACAAATACAGCAAGTGGATTCTGGGGCGAGCCTAGCTGAAACACGCAAGCGATGCCCTATATCGGGGCACGGATCTGGGCAACGCTTCGACGGCTTGGTTCGCGGGGTATTTGCGTAAGTCTTTGTTGTATAAGCACTTATGGCTATTTATGTTGTAAATTGGGTTTGTTTTGCATGAAAAAGTGAATGAGTATATGGGTAGAAGAGTGAATGAGTTGATTGTAATTGGGTTCGTTTTGCATTAATCGTGACTCGTGACTTGTGGCCCGTGACCCGTGGAGTGAGGTGGGCCAAGAGGCGCTTGTTTCGAGATTGGGTTCGTTTTGCATTAATCGTGACTCGTGACTTGTGGCCCGTGACCCGTTGGGTGAGGTGGGCCAAGAGGGGCTTGTTTCGAGATTGGGTTCGTTTTGCATGAAAAAGTGAATGAGTATATGGGTAGAAGAGTGAATGAGTTGATTGTGATTAGGTTCGTTTTGCATTAATCGTGACTCGTGACTTGTGGCTCGTGACCCGTTGGGTGAGGTGGGCCAAGAGGGGCTTGTTTCGAGATTGGGTTCGTTTTGCATGAAAAAGTGAATGAGTATATGGGTAGAAGAGTGAATGAGTTGATTGTAATTGGGTTCGTTTTGCATTAATCGTGACTCGTGACTTGTGGCCCGTGACCCGTTTGGCGAGGTAAAATAGTTATGTAAGTCTTTGTTGTACATTGAGTTAAGTGTGTTAAAGTCGAAAAGTTTAAAAAAGACGAAAAAGTGCAGAAAAGCGCGTAAAAGTAATAGAAAAGAAGTGAAAAGTAATAAAGAAAGCGCATAGAAGCTGTGGTAAAAGTTGAGTGTTTTGCGATGCCTTGAGGCATGTAAGTTTTTAAATTGGGGCCTTTCTATTGATAATTGATTACCGGCGCGCACGGGACCGTGGGTATTTAGTTGAGTCGCCTTCGGCGGATCTTTCAATTTATTCCCGGCGCGCTCCCGATGTGTCGGGATAAACTCCGATCTTCGATATTTTTTGGAATCCGTCATTTTATCCGTCTGTTTTCCGCAATTTTGCTTTACCGTTAAATCCTATATTTAGTTTGATAAGTATTAAACATAATCTTATGTTGGTTGTCAAGCTTTTTTTGAGTATATTAGTAAATTAGTAGATTAGTAGGTTAGTAGGTGAAGAATACTGAAGACAGAATTCAGAAGACAGGAGATAGTCCCGGCTCGCTGGGATCTACGATATTGAGCTGTTTTTTTGGGGTTTTTGTTAAAAATTTGGTTTTTTTCGGTTATTTTCTGGCGTAGGGGATTAGTCGAAAGATAAGAGAGAGGACGGCTGGAAGGCGGAGAGAGGAGAGAGGAATGAACCAGCCGTCCAAGTTTAATTATATCATTTCATAAGTCGCATGTCAAGCCCCCACGATAAAAAAAAGGGTTATGGACGCAGGTGTGTGCTTGGAGGAGCGTTCTCCACGCCCGTAGCCTGTATAAACTCTATTGCGATATACTTACTGGCTCAGACTCCCCTCGGCGCTAATGCCCATATCGCAACAGATAAACTCAAACATATTTTCTCCTTCTCACAGTGGATACAGCCTCCATGCCGCTGAAAATCATTATAGACTACTCCCGCTGACATGCAAGGAAAAAATGTGGCAAATTTTTGCCAATAGAGCCATTTAGTCGTAAAATACGGGGTCACTACGAAGACGTTTTTGGGGGTTGGGATTTGTCGAAAGATAAGAGAGAGGACGGCTGGAAGGCGGAGAGAGGAGAGAGGAATGAACCAGCCGTCCAAGTTTAATTATAGCATTTCATAAGTCGCATGTCAAGCCCCCACGATAAAAAAAGGGCTACAGACGCAGGTGTGCTTGGAGGAGCGTTCTACTGGCTCAGACTCCCCTCGGCGCTATGCGTTACCAGAAAACTTACTTAGCGATTTAGGTAGAAACGCCAAAAACTCAGTGCAAATACTTATTAAATTGTCGGTTTTTACGGAATTGGGGCATGGTCAAAACGGCCTACTTCGCCTCAATCCATTACAAGGGATTATACCCAATCGACAGTGAAAAGCAAGGAAAATGGGAGTAAAATGTTGCCAAACAGTGATTTTGGTCGTAAAATTATGGGTATGAACGAGGTGTAATGATGACCGAAAAAGAAACAATAGAACTTAATACAGCAGAGCGGTTTATTGAGCTTTATAACTCTCAAATGGACACCTCTTTTAGCATTGTCGAGCATTCAGATGCTCCTGATTTCCATTGCCAAGATAAAGAAGGTGTCGAACTAAAACTTGAAATTACATTAACAGAGGATCGACCTGGCGATATTCAGGCCCTTCTTGGCAGATCAGATGCCAGGAGTCCTGAAGCTATGAAACGACATAACGAAGCAGTAGAACGAGGTGAGGCGAGCATATTCGACTTTGTCAGTTGTTTACAAGGCAATGTATCTCAGATAGCAAAAAACAGGATTCAGCCTAAGCTTGATAAGGATTATGGCCCAAATACTGCTTTAGTTGTACGCGATGTTTCACCACTGGGATGGGACTGGGAAACCGTTCGTGATGATTTAAAATCATCACTTGATCTGAGAAATAATCCATACGAAAAAGGTATTTGGTTAATAACATCCAGCGGCAGCGAGATATTTCAGATAGTTTAATTGGTTTCAAGGCCGTCAAGTCATAAAAAGACTCATGGATGCGACTTTCGAGAGCGAAGACCAGACAGAGAAGCAGTTGTTGGCCACGCTTAATTTGAAGGGTCATAGGTGTCAGGAATGTATTTTGAGACGGAACGCGATTCAGAATTAGGGGAAACATGAAACCACAGGATATTGAAATCTGGGCGATTAGTGTAATCAAGAGAGTAGAGGCCGGTCAGCCTGTTGAGGATTCACGTGTCGAGTTAAAAGCTCAATGGCCGACAGATCACTATAGGGCTGCCCGTCGAATAGCGGGGCACGCCAACTCCGCACACGGGGAACCAATATTGTGGTTAATTGGCGTTGATGAACAAAAAGGTGTTATCGGTGCAGATTATACAGAAATATCTAATTGGGTAAGTGCTATTGAATCCAAGTTTGATGCGCTGGCCCCAATATTACACCACTTGAATGTCCCCCATGAGGGGCAGACAGTTGTTGCGTTGGTATATGAAACAGACAGAGCACCTTATCTTGTTAAAAATCCTATGTATGGAAAACCTAAAAGCGGACCGATTTTCTTAGAAGTACCTTGTCGCAGAGCAGGAGCTACACGAAGCGCTAATAGGACTGAATTGTTGCAAATACTCTATCCTAAAACAAAAGAACCTTTGCTTGAAGTATTGAATGGATTTGTTACTCTCAGTGACACCCGTAAGACCACCCCTAATAAATGGCGGATTAACCTCTCTATGCCTATTTATTTTGTCCCGCAGGATGACGCCCAAATTGTAATCCCATACCACAAGTGCAGCATCACCATCTCTTTCCAACCCTTACAGAAAGAGGTTGATATGAGCACACGGTTTTACAACCGCCTAAGTTCTACGACTATCGATTGCACACAAACAGAAATCATCTTACAAGGCCCGGGCTGTGTCAATCTCGAAACGGCAGAAACAATTGAAGCTGGATTTATAGGTCCCGGTCAGAGCGACCGTGTTGTTGTCGATTTTAAATTTACACCAACAGGTTTCTCTACGCAGATGACGTTACAAGTGCCCTTTAAACGGTTTAGGGAGAAGCTAACCGGTGGGCAAAAAGCAATGTGGGTATTAGATAAATCACAGTAACACCCTCACCACATAGCCACCTGAACAGCAAGCCCCTTGTCAAGGATCAACTGATCGACAGCTACTAAACGAGCCGCATGTAGGACATCCAACGCGGTCCCTTATCAAGTCTTTATGATTGCGGACTGTTCCGTCCAGTATGGTGCTGCCTTTGGGAATAACAATCCAAGAGTGCTCACCACAATCGGAGCAAAATACACGTTCTTTGATGATTTCGGCCATAGGGGGGATTATACTACAAACAGGGCCATAACGCATTAACATAATGACAAAACTCACCCACACCGCATAGCCACACTAAATAGACCAGCCCGGAGTGATTATGGTTAATGGTGGGATGGGCTGGCCGTATTACGTTAATAGATTAAGAGTCTTTAATATGACAGCTATGCAGTGCCTTGTCAAGGGTTAACCGACCGACAGCCACTAAAAAAGCCCGCCAAAGATAGTCGGGGTTGGCCTGATTGACTACCCCTAACGGGCAGATCAATATTGTAGCGGATTGTATCGTCAAAGTAATCACAAAAAGCAAAGCTATTTACCTATGACCTAAGCCCTCACCCAAGCGTCTGCATAGCTTTTTGGGTTATTGATAAATTGTTGCCAATAGAGCCGTTTAGTCGTAAAATACGGGGTATGAATATGATGGAGAAACCGTCATTTTGCAAAGGAGAAATTTTATTAATAAGAAACAACTTAAAGCTATGTGGGTTAGGGTGCCCGCTCTAATTGCCGCAGTAATGTTGTTGGCAGCTATCGCACGTTTGCCCTACGGTTATTATCGATATCTCAGATTTGTTGTTTGTGGTGCAGCCGCTTATACTGCTTACATTGCTTACCGTTGGCAGAAGCTTTGGGCAGTCTGGCTATTAGGTTTTATGGCCATATTGTTTAATCCCGTAATGGAGATTCATCTACCCCGGCGGCTATGGCAGATTATAGATGTTGTATGCGTAGTCTTCTTAATTGTTGTTATGCTTGTACTGGCAAGACCAAGCCCCGCAAAAGGGGAAGTGTGAAATAGCCTTGAGCATGAGTGAGCCTGTTATCGGTTAGGAAGTAAACGATATGAAGGAAAAAGCTGAAAAACAGATGATAGAGAAATGGTTGCTAATAGTTGATAAGCCACTGATGATAGGAGATGACGCTGAGGCAAAAAGAAATTTGCGGTTTTCGATTGCCGAATTTCGATTTGATTGATTTAGATTGCCGCGTCGCTGTGCTGGCCTCGCAATGACTCAGGGTGGTATGGTGACAGGCGGCGGCCGGATTCGAACCGGCGAATAACGGTTTTGCAAACCGTCGCCTTAGGCCTCTTGGCTACGCCGCCAAAATAATAAATTTAATCCATTCTATAGTTAATCTTCGTTTTTTGCAATAGCAAATCGTTTATTATACCGATGTTTCACATGATGAGGTGCTTAGGAAAGCCTCTACGTCTTTTGCGATTGATTGGGGGTCGAGGCCGAATTTTTTTGCCATTTCGATGTTTGTGCCTGATTTTCCAAATACGTCCTTTACACCAATACGTTTTACCGGTACCGGAATATTTTCTGTTACTACCTCTGCCACTGCTGAGCCGAGTCCTCCGTAGATGTTATGGTTATCGACTGTTACTATTTTGCCTATTTCTTTTGCTGCCTTTACGATGGCTTCGGTGTCAACGGGTTTTAGTGAACTGGCATTGACGACGCAGGCATCGATGCCTTTTTCAGCAAGTAAATCGGCAGCTTGCATGGTATATTCGGTTGTGTCACCATAGGTGAAAATAGTGACGTCTTTTCCTTCTCTCAAGGTGAACCATTTTCCGAGTTCGAATTTGTAGTCCGATGGCAGGAACTGCGGCATGGGATCCCGGCCAATTCTTATGTACATGGGTCCGACGTACCTGGCGGCAAACTTTATAATCTCTTTTGTCTCGATAGCGTCAGCTGGCTGGCATACGACCATTCCGGCAAGTGCCCTCATGATGGCAATGTCTTCGAGTGATTGGTGTGTTGCACCGTTTTTGCCGACGAAGAGGCCTGCATATAGGCCTATTATTTTTACGTTCAAGTGCGGCAGGGCGATAGATGCGGCAACCTGATCGCATGCTCTTCTGCTGCAAAAGACGCAGATTGTCGATGCAAAGCAGGTGAAACCAACGGTTGCCAGTCCGCCAGCTATGCTCATCATATTCTGCTCGGCGATGCCAATCTGGAAGAATCTTTCGGGGAATCGGTCCCTGAAATTAGTTATCATCGAGGCGGGACAAAAATCCGCGTCTAAGACGACGATATTTGGATCGTTTTCGGCCAGGTCTATTAGTGTTTGGCCTAGAACGTCTCTTGAGGCTACTCTATCTGACATCAATGTTTCTCCTTGATTATTGCTAAGGTTTCTTCGATTTCCTGCTTTGGACATCCGAGGTCTTTGAGTGCATTTTCTACTTGCTCATCGGTCATAGATACCGAATGGCTCTTTGCGGTGTCTTCGAAAAATGAAACGCCTCTGGCCTTTACAGTGTGTGCGATAATGACCGTTGGCTTGCCTTTTATTTTTCTTGCTTCCTCGAAAGCGTTTATTAGTTGAATTACTGAGTGTCCGTTTACCTCGATGACGTGCCATCCGAATGCGATCCATTTTTCGCCAAGAGGCTCGAGTGGCATGACTGCCCCGACGCGGTCGGACAATGCGAATTTATTGTAATCAATTATAGCGACCAGGTTATCGAGTTTGAACTTTGATGCGCTCATTGCTGCTTCCCATACCTGTCCTTCGGCAATTTCTCCGTCACCGAGCAGTGCGTATGATCTGAAATCTTTACCTCTTATTCCTGCTCCCAAGGCCATTCCTATACAAGCCGAGAGTCCCTGGCCCAGTGGTCCTGTGCTCATTTCGATACCGGGACAGAGTCCGAGTTCAGGGTGCATTTGAAGTGGGCTATCGGGCTGGTGTACCGTTTCGAGCATGTCCCTTGGTATGATACCGGCCTCTGCGAAAGCGGCGTAAAGGGCGGGGCAGGCATGTCCCTTTGAGAGTACGAAGCGATCTCTATCTTCCCATTGTGTATTATCGGGGTCGAATTTCATTTCGTTGAAGTAGAGTACGGCCAGTATCTCAGCGCAGGAAGAGGCACCTCCCAAGTGGCCCGTTCCTGATCTTGCGATCATCTTTACCAGATCAATTCTGATTTTATTGGCCATTTTTTCGAGTTTTTTTGTGTCCGTGATTTTTTCAACCATTACTGCATGCTCCGTATTTAGCTTAGAGTTTTAGTCGTTAATCCTTAAGCGTCTTTGTACACTACTGTTCTAACTGTTTGTTTGTAAAGTAGTTACGTAAGATTCTTGTTATTAGCCAAATCTTTTAAAACCTTATTATCGATAAAAAGGGAGGGGTTGTCAAACTGAATTTGGGTCGTGTTGGTGTTAGTAATCTTCGAGATTGGTAAACTCCGCGTTTTCGAGCCATGTTTCGGGTTGGGCGACGAAATCGATTATGTTTTGCAGGAGGAAATAATGCTTTTTTTCCTCTTCGGCCAGGCTCAGGAAGATTTGTTTCTGGTTATCGTTGGGCAACTGGTCGGCTTTTTCGAGGTAGTAGTCTCTATTTTGCTGTTCTATTTTTTGCGCTTTTCGGTAGAGTTCGATTTCGGAGGTGTCAACATCGAACTTCTCGGCTGCATCTTTCATCTTCTGGAAAATATCTTTTGCATCGGACAATAAGTTAGTCTGGCGGAGTTGGGCGGGTATGTTATCTTTCATTTTCTGGATGATTTGGTAATGGTGCGCTTCCTCGTCCGCGAGCATGGTGAAGATGTTTCGGAATCCCTTGTTGGGGGTTCTTTTGGCTAACTGGCGATATTGTTGTTCGCTGTATTTTTCCTTTTCCATTGCGAATTCGAGGATGTCCATTTTTGGTGCCTTTCCGATTTTTATATTAGAGTTCGCTGATAGATCTCCATTTTCTTGAGTCTGATTCGATGAGTGCATCCGCAGCCCGAAAGCTTTGACTTCCGGCTGGGTATTGATGAGGGCGAGCGGCTTCGGGATTTTCCCATGCCTTTAGTACTGGAGCGAGTAATTGCCATGAGACTTCAACGCCATCGTATCGCGTAAAAAGTGTCTGGTCGTCAAGCATGCAGTCGAGTAAGAGGCGTTGATATGCTTCGGGCAAATTTATACCAAAGACGTTTTTGTAGCTAAAGTCCATCTTTAATGCGGTTATGCAGATTTTGGAACCGGGGCACTTTGCCTGGAAGCTCAGTGAGATTCCCTCTTCCGGTTGAATTTGTAATACTAATACATTCGAGGGTACGTCACCGATTTCCGCGGCGGTGAACATCGAATGCGGGATATTTTTGAAAGTTATAGCGATTTCAGTGTCTTTAGTTCTGAGTCGTTTTCCGGTTCTGAGATAAAATGGCACACCTTTCCATCGCCAGTTATCGATGAATACTTTTGCGGCGACGTAGGTTTCGGTTTTCGAATCGGGATCGACATTTGGTTCCTGTCTATAGCCTGGTAGTTGCTTGGCGTCGAGTGTTCCGGGGGCGTATTGG
>SDBT01001382.1_pt1 | contig 42634 bp, 61 predicted proteins | sample 2277101 | NCBI WGS metagenome assembly SDBT01 (sample SAMN10404973, study PRJNA504765) | marine sediment metagenome | isolation source: marine sediment core GS10_PC15, 103 cmbsf | place: Arctic Ocean: Southern Knipovich Ridge | collected 2010 | reverse complement strand
GCTGATTCACCTCCTGACCGACGGGCCGGCGGTTGTCGGACACCTCCTGACGGCGAAGCTTTTCAGCAACTGCCTGACGGACAAACGCAGCGAACGAAATGTGATTGTTCTTGGCTGCTTCCTGGGCTTGCTGCTTCAACCCAGTTGGGAAGCTAACTGTTTCCTGTTTCATAACGTTACCCACCTAATCGCTTCATACACTTCTTCAATGTTGATGGTTCTGCCACACCAACAGTGTAAAAATGCCCACACTTGACCGTATGACTCCAACGCATGTCAGCCATCGTTGATACCAAAACAAACGGGTCCATGCTGACAACCACTGCACCAGCATAATAATTGCAACCACTTACAAGCCGGTGTTCATCGCTGATCGGCGCGACTACGTCGCCGACAGACATAGGTTGTGTATGCTCAATGTTCATAACGCCTGAACCCCACTTTTCATTTCACCGTTGCTGACAACACAACTGATCGCGCAGGCGCCTGACGTACACAATTTCAACCACTGATCGTAAGTTGCTGTAATGTCCGCGAATGATGATGCACTGTTATCAGCCAACCATTGTGCCAGTTCTTCAGGGGTGCTGAATGTTGGGCTGATCGGTGTGCCTTCAGTGCATGTTTCATACATCATCAAGTGCGTTTTTTCAGCATCAGACCATTGCGGCATATAGTCAGCCGGGTCAGGACGTCCGCCATCCCATTCTTCAAATGGCATTTTCAGTTCATCGCCTTCAAGCGGTTTCCAGCCACCATGCCAATCGTCACGAAGACCTTCGATCCATTTTGCACAATGCCGATCCCATTCAGCCTGTGCAGCTGTAAGATCACACTCAAACAACGGGGTGAATTGACCGCGTTCGTTCTTTGGATGGACCCAGTTGACCGGAACCTTTCTGACTTCCCTTCCCATGATTGTCACCGTTGTCTGTTGTTGATGGATGGAACCATATACCGAAAGCAACAGTAAATCAACACCACTTTTGTCAGCTTTGGTCTGTCACACTGTTGGGGAATATGTCACACAGTCTGTCACACTGTGTCACATATCAGCGAACCCTAGTGTGACGCTGAAAGCCCCATAACCATTGACCCATAACACTTGTCACACTTGTCACACTATAAAGTAAATTGATTTATAGAGTTGTTATATTGTATATAAATGGGTTGTAAGTCATTGATATTGGGTAGTGAGGGAAGAGAGCCTTATATATAGTAGTGGGGTTAGTTGTTAAGTGTGACAGTGTGACAAGCGTGACAGGCTGTAAAACTGACAGATGCGTCTGAAATTTGTTTGACCCTAAGCTTGGCAGCGCCGATAATCGTATTCATCCGAATCAACTGCCTGACTGTTATGAGCCAATCGAACCCAACAGACCATGAAGCCACCCGTTATGCTGAAAGCTATGTGCTTTACGGCAACCAATCGCGGGCGTTCCGCAATGCGTTCCCGCAGTGCAAAGCTAAGGCTGACAGCGTCCATGTCAAAGCATCGAACATGCATCGGATCGATAAGGTTCAGCTAAGGATTGAAGAACTTGCCGCTCAGGTCGCACAGGAAGCCGCTGACAGGTTCCAAATTGATGCAGCCTATGTGATGGGTCGGATCGCTGACATCGACCGCATGGACGTTGCTGACATCATTGCTTCAGACGGAACAATTCTGCCCGTTCACCTATGGCCGATGATTTGGCGGCAATACATCAGTTCATTTGAAATCGCTGAAATTGAAGAAGGTCGTGGTGATCAACGTCAGATCATCGGCATACTGAAAAAAATCAAATGGCCTGACAAAACCAAGAACCTTGAAATGATGGGTCGGTTGGCTGCTGTTGGTGCGTTCAAGGACCATGTTGAACACAGCGGGAAGATCGGCATGACCATTGCCAGCGATGAAGATGGACTTTAAACGCACCCCCAAACAGAAAGAAGCCACCGCCATACTTGCCGGCAGTCAAGAAGCTGCCCTTTTCGGTGGTTCACGGTCGGGCAAGACGTTCATCATCATCCGATCGATACTGATCAGGGCGGCGAAGGTGAAAAGCCGTCATCTGATCGCACGTTTCCGGTTCAACCATGTCAAAACGTCGATTTGGTATGACACCCTTCCGAAAGTTCTATCGCTCTGCTTCCCCGACCTGATAATCAGCTACAACAAAACCGATTGGTTCATCACGCTGTCGAATGGTTCTGAAATCTGGTTCGGCGGCGTCGATGACAAGGATCGGGTTGAAAAGATATTGGGTAACGAGTATTCAACGATCTATTTGAATGAATCATCGCAGATCGGATATGACGCGGTGACAATGCTTCAGACCCGCCTGGCTGAAAACAGCGGGTTGGCGTTGCGGATGTGGTACGACTTCAACCCGCCGACCAAAAAGCACTGGACCTATCTTTATTTTGTTGAAGGGCGCAATCCTGATGATCTGAAGCCGTTGGCGACCAAAATACCCTTCGTTGTGATGAACCCTGTTGACAACGTTGACAACCTTCCGCCTGGATACATGGAGATCCTTGACCGTTTGCCGCAGAAGCAGCGCGACCGGTTCAAGTCGGGCAAGTTCACGCTTGATGTCGATGGTGCGCTGTGGGATTACGAAATGATCATTGCTGCGCAGATCAAATCATTCACCGAGTACCCTGAACGCACGGTTGTTGCTGTTGACCCAGCTGTCACCAACAACGTCAACAGTGATGAAACCGGCATCGTGGTTGCAAGCAGGTTCGGCAACGATTACAACGTTGATGCCGACTACACCATCAAGGCAAGCACCCAGACATGGGCAATGCGGGTCATCAATACCTACAATGAACACAGGGCTGATGCCGTTATTGTTGAAACCAACCAGGGCGGTGACCTAGTCGAGAACGTGCTGCGGTTGAACGGTTTCAAAGGTCGGCTGATCAAGATCCACGCCAAGAAGGGGAAGGCGTTGCGTGCTGAACCGATCGTCGCACTGTATGAGCAAGGGTTGGTCAGCCATTCTGACGGTGTTGAAGACCTTGAGAGTGAAATGATGGAATGGGTGCCGTTCAACACAAAGGAGTCACCGAACCGAATTGACGCGGCGGTTTATGCGTTGACTGAGTTAAGCGACGGTGATGATTTCAATGAAATGCTTGAACTTGCGTTGATGGCGAATAGCTGAGTATTGGCTTTAGCTGCCAACGGCTGATAATATCAGTTTATTTGCTGTGTCAACGGGGGCAAACCAATGAGTAACACATTCCTATCTTTGCGGGCGGGCGACGGCTTCGCAATCACACCGAACGACAGTGTTGACCTTGCCAGTGATGCCGCAGGCATTTACGTTGGCGTGATCGGTGACATTGTTCTGAATACTGCGAAGGGCACGACGCTGACGTTCGTTGCTGTTCCGGCCGGGACCATTCTGCCGATCGACACCCGCAGAGTTCTTGCCACCGGTACCACCGCGACCAGTTTGATCGCTCTGACACTCTGAGGGTTGCCCGATGCAATGGTTTGAACAGTCGGTTCAGTCCGATCAGATGCGTCAACTGGGTCACCTGGGGGTGAATACCGTTGCCGACGCCGGCAGTCTTCGCGGTCGGTTGGCTTCAGCCATCAGCGGCGGCTATGACTTCGCAGACACGATGCACAACGTGTTTCTTGACTTCGGTTATCCGCAGACCATCACCTTCGCGCAAATGTGGAACATGTACCGCCGTTTCGGTATCGCCAAGAACGTTGCCGATCTGCCGGTTGATACCAGTTGGATGACACCCCCGACTGTTGAAGGCACTGAACAGTTCAACCGTGACCTTGAACGCTTGATTGAAGATCAGGATTTGTGGCTTCGGGTCAAGGGTCTGGACAACCGCCAGCGGGTCGGCCGATATGCCGGTTTGTTCATGCGTGTCCGTGACGGCAAGCAACCCAGTCAGCCGATTGAAGGCAAATTTGGTGGACTCGGTGCCCTGGTTCAGATGATTCCGTTGTATGAGGGTCAGTTGACGGTTCTGGAAACTGAAAACGATCCGATCAAAGACAACTATGGTCAGCCGATCATGTACCAGTTCAACGGCGGATCAGCAGGCAACCGGAACGAAAAGATCAGGGACAGCTTCAGCATTCACCCCGACCGCATCATCATTGCCGCTGAAGAATCAGACAACGGCAGCATTCAGGGTGTCAGTTCGCTTGAAGCACCGTTCAACTCGCTGATGGACCTCCGCAAGATCATCGGCGCCGGCGGTGAAGGCTTCTATCGCAACGCCGCACAGTCGGTGGTGTTCAGCCTGAAAGACGGTGCATCAGCCAAGACCAACGCGGGCGGGTTGGAGAAGTTCAACGACCAGTTTGACGACTTCACCCGCAACCGAATGCGCCGATCGTTCATGTCGCCTGGTCTTGACCCGACAGTCATGGACAGCACACTTGCACCGCCGAAAGACTTCTTCATGAACGCCCTGAACGATGTGGCAGCTGCGTCGAAGATCCCGGCCACCATCCTGATCGGTCAACAAACCGGTCGCTTGGCATCCAGCGAAGACAGTCGTCACTTCCTGTCGATGGTCAACAGTCGCCGTGAAAACTTCCTGACCGAAGTGATCGGTGATGTCATTGACTGGTTGATCACCAATGGCATTCTGCCGACATCACAGTTCACTATTGAATGGGATGACCTGCTTGCATTGAGTGACGAACAGCGGCTTGACAACGCCGACAAGATGGCAAGCATCAATGAAAAGGCATTCAAGTCAGGCGCCGGCATTCCGTTCGATGAAGATGAAATTCGTGAAGCCGCTGGTTTTGAGGTTGAAGACCTGGGCGAGCCGGAAGGTGAAGACTTGCCGCCTGAAGATGATGAATAATGGCTAAAAACAAAGAAGACCCGACTGGACTGGCACGAACCCGCAACCGTGCTGCCCGTCGCCTTCAGAAGCGGATCACCAACGCACAGCGGGCGATCAGGGTGTTGTTCCGTGGCGTTCCCCGCACCAGGCGCACACAGGCGGTCATCCCCAACGCTGAATCCGTTGTCATCTATGACTATGACATGACGCCTGATCAGCTGCAGGCGTTGTATGCTCAGATCCGTGCTGAATTGGATGCTGAACTTGAAACCGAGCAGGAACAGATGCCGCCGTTCTGGTGGTGGATGCCGATCATTGAACAACCCTTCAGACGCGGTGCGCTTGAGGAAGTGAACCAGTTCAACATGCTGGTCGGGTTGGCGATCGCCGCCGGCCTGACGGTCAAGGGTGGCATTCAGCCGCAGCGCATTGAACCGGATCAGGTCATTCAGTCAACCGGCTATCAGACCGCATTGCGTGGCGCCCAGGTCAGCAACTATCCTGTCATCAAGTCACTAAGCGACCGAACCAGCGCCCAGGTCATTCAGGTACTGAACCAGGGCATTCAAGCCGGCGACACCCCCACGGCCATTGCCGCCAAGATCAACGAACGGTTCGATGTGTCGCGATCCAGTGCCAAGCGGATTGCCGAAACCGAAATCAACAAGGCGTTCAACGACGCCAAAATTGCCGCAAACTCTGCAGCAGCTGAACTGACCGGGTTGCGGCCGGCACTGATCCACATTTCAGCGTTGCTGCCGACCACCCGCCCAGAACATGCCGCCCGTCATGGTCGGGTGTTCACCCCCAAGCAACAGCTGTCATGGTGGAACACTGGCGCCAACCGCATAAACTGCAAGTGCACCACGCAACCCATCCTTGTTGATAATCGTGGGAATGTGGTGGATACTACGCTTCAACAGGAACTTCAAGCCGAAAAAGGGTTCTTCACACAATGAAACGTCGAATGATTCAATGCGCCACGGTGGTCAATCGTGATGCGGTTCGCCGTGAAAGCATTGGCGGCATTGAACATGTCATCATCAGTTCTTTCACCTTGCCCGACAACATCGTGATGAACGGTCTGTTGTATCCCGCCGAAGAAATTGAAGCCGGCTTTCCAACTCTCGAACGTACACTTGCACCGGTTGAACACCCCGTTGACAGCAACGGCAACTTCATCAGCGCCGGTGACCCTGAAGCGATTCACAACTTCCATGCGGGCGCCTTCAACGTCAATGTCAGCCGTGACAAAGGTCGGGTTCACATTGAAAAGTTCATCAACGTTCAGGAAGCATTAAAATCAGATCGCGGTCGGCGTTTGCTGGACCGGATCAACGAATTGGAAACCAGCGAGTCACCGCGCCCGGTTCACACATCAGTCGGCGTGTTCATCAACGTCGAAGAAACTGACGGCGTTCAGACCAACGAGGTCGGTCAAGAATTCACAGCCATCGCCCGTGACATGCTGTTCGATCATGATGCCATCTTGCTTGACAGCGTTGGCGCCGCACAGCCTGACCAGGGTGTTGGCATGGCGGTCAACCGCGATGGCTCTGAAATCAAAGTTGATCGGTTTGTACTGAACGCTGACGATCTTGCCGGCGGATCATCCGACAAGCCGACTGTGCGTGACATGCGTGCCAATGACGACCACGGTTTGTCTGTCGATGATCTACACGATGCGGTGATCAAAGGATTGGAACGGTCAGCCATTCGATTCGATTGGATTCACGACTTATTCAGCGATCAGGTTGTTTTCACATCCGGTGATGAATTCTTCATTGTGCCGTTCACGTTGGATGAGACAACCGGCATGGTGACGATCATGGGTATCCCGCTGCCTGTTGAACGCAGTGTATCCTTCACCCCCAAAGTCAACAAAGGTGATGACATGAAATTGATTACGAACGGCCAGCTTGCCGATCGTTTGAACCGTCTGCTTGATCAGCGTTCAGATGGTGATGCGGAAGCACGCAGCGAACTAATCGACCGCATGGCAAGTGCTGCAGGTATCAGTCGCAGCACAGTCAGTCAAATTTTACGGGCGGAAATTGAAATTCCGCCTGAAGACCGACTGAGGGGGTTCGCTGAAGTGCTTGGCGTATCGCTTGAGTCATTAATGTCCCTGGTGGATAACTCAGAAGAAGGTGATGCAATGAAGCAAGCAATTGTCAACGCATTGAAGAAGGCGGATGTTCAGACCGATGGTCTGTCAGACGACCAGCTTCTTGCGAAATACAATGAGCTTCAAGCAAACCAGTCTGAAGGCGACGGCGATGACGCTGGTAATGACACGGCGGGTATCGCCGGCGTTGTTGCCAATGCCATGAAGCCGTTTGCTGACAAGCTGGATTCGCTTGAAAGTAAAATGAACGCAGACACTGACAAGGCACATGCCGATCTGGTGGCAGTTATTGCCAACAGCGACAAGTACCCTGGGATCGATGAAGCAACGGCGAAGCTGCTTCCGATCGAAAAGCTGCGTGAAATGTCGGCGAACTGTGGCAATGCCCACGGCATTCCGATGCACAACAACAGCGGTGAAAACGGTGAATCTACCGTTGCAACCGAAATGCCTGAATAAGGGAGGGGTAACACATGTCAGCAATTGAAAAGCGTGTGATCTTCGTCGGTCCTGCCGATGGATCAAACCATAAGCCGCTGAACATCGAAGGCAAGGCTGTTGCGGCCGTCCTTCCTGGTACATTCCTGAAGCGAACCGCTGCGGGTCTGGATACCAACGATATTGCAGCGATCATCTTCGGCGAACAGTTCATCATCGCCGACAAAGATCAACAGCGTTCGAAGTCGGTTGATACCGCATGGACCATCAACGAAAACATGGTTGCAATTGCACCGCGTTCTGGTGAGTTCGTCAACGCCCTGGTCGCCACCGGTCAGACCTTGATCAAAGGTTCACCGTTGGCACGAAACGGCGCCGGCCTGCTGAAACTAGCAGTCACCCCCGCCACCGTCGGTGCAACCAGTGAAGAAATCGTTGGTTTCGCTGACGAAGCCATCACAACCACCGGCACAATTCTTGTTTGTGTTCGCGTAGCATAAGGGGCTGCTGATATGATTTTTTCAAAGAAGATAATCGGCAACAGCCGGGTTTCGCTGATGCAGTGGAATGAAATGCAGCGCACTCGAGAGTTGCAACGCAATTCGGACATGGCGCTGAATGCGATGGCACAGTTGCAAGTCAACGAAGGTCTGATTCCACAGGATGTGTTTCAGGAATTCGACAACGTGACTGTTGAACGTTTCCGTTCTGATGACGGTGACACTTTCCTGAATGACCTGTTGCCGCTGTCCCGTTCAATCAGCATCGGCAAGCTGGTTCACAAGTTCCGTCAGGCATCGGATGCCGGCCGCGTTCAGACCAGCATGACCGGTCAGATCGGCGTGAAGATGGATCAGACTGAATTCACCTTCGACGGTTCCATTGTTCCCGTTCACGATGCGGGATTTTTCCGCAACTGGCGCGAATGGAATGCCATGCAGTCTGAAGGATTTGACGCCCTGATCGATGACCAGCGGGAAACCGTTGCATCTGTCCGTCGTCACCTTGCTGATCAGTTCCTTGATGGTCACACCGACACTGACGGCAACGTCATTGTTGTTGATGGCATCAGCTGGGGTGGCATGCGGAACGACAGCCGTGTTGCTCAGGTTGATTTGGGTGCCGGTGGCGTGAACTTCGACTTCACCGATACCACGAAGACCGGCGACGAGAACAAGGCCGCCTTCATTCAGGTACGTGATGTTCTGTTCATCACGAACAACTGTGAACAGGATGCGACCTACTATGTCAGCCGGCAGATCATGTCCAACTGGGAGCGGAAATTCAGCACTCAGTATGACGCCAAGATCATCAGTCAAGAACTGGCTGATCTGATGGGTGTTGCGGCGATTAAGGTGTCTTCGAAGCTTGTGGGCAACGAACTGATGGCGATGGTCTTGACCACTCAGCGCATCCGCCCGATCGTTGGCATGGGTCTGAACACCGTTGCCATGCCGCGTCCGGTTTACAACTCGAATTTTGAGTTCGTGACCTGGGCCGCGATCGGCTTTGAAATCCGCGAAGACTTCGCAGGCAACACCTGTGCATTGTTCGCTGACGTAACGTAAACAAGGGAGCGAGGTCATGAGTAAAGCAACACACGTTGTGATTCATCCGAAGCAGTTCATGGCTGTCAAAGGCAAGCTTCAGCATGTCCCGAAAGGGACTGAAGTGACACTTGCAGCCAAGCACGGTGAACGCCTAGCCAAACGCGGTCGGGTGATGGTGATCGGTCAGAAGGCTGCGGTCGATCTGACTGCCAAGGCACCCACCAAGGTTGCCAAGGCTGAGGCTGACGCCAAAGCCGCTGGCATTAACGCCTGAAGGACTAGGGGCAAGGACGCCCCTTTAATCCCATGTCTGATACCAACCCCAACATTCCACTGCCTGCGGGCGTATGGCACAACCTGTATTCATTGGTAGGCGCCGAAATAGGATCACAACTGACGGTTGAAAATACCGGCACCTGTGACATATATCTTGCTGTTCAGGCGTTCCAACCTGAACTGGACCACAACAGTTACAACGTGTTAAGACGCACAGACCCACGACTGACAAACAGTGTCGGTGATCTGGGCGCCTGGGCATTTTGTCCAAACCAGAACGGTGAAATGAACATCAGCGTCAACGCTGCTGATGGGTTCATTCCGGTCGTCGTCACCGCTGGAAGCCCCTTGTCTGAATCGCAGCAGGCTGACAGGGTCAATGAGCTAGAATTTAGAAATGCGCTATTGGCGACGATGGGTTCAATCGACACAGAATTACATTTACTGAACGCCCGGTTTGAAGAAGCGTTCGACACAGGTCTTGATGGGGGCGATGAAGGATGAGCGGTGAAATCGTAATAAAAGACGGTAGCGGCGGGAATGTTGCGAAGGTCGATGATCAAAAGCGGCTTCACACTGCGGCGGTGTCGAAGTCTGCTGTCATCGACGCATCGATTAATGGTGAAACGTTCTTCATCACGACAGGCAATGTCAACCTGACCAGTGGCAATGAATCATGGCTGTTGTACGTCAAGAACGATGACACGGTTCAATGGGTGGTCGAAAGTATTGAAGCGGCGTTTGGTGAATCGACTGGTGGATCGGGTGACATGTTCAACCAGTTCAATGTCGGCGCAACCGAAGGCACGTTGATCGATTCAGGCGCTGACCTTCCAGCCATCAACCTGAACATCGGAAGCCCTAAAAGGTTGGCCGCGACGATCAAACTAGGTGCTGAAGGCAGTACCATCACCAACGGCATCAACACGCCGAAGACATTGATCCCCGAAGGGTCATTGATTCGTATGTTTTCAGCCGGTCCTGTGGTGATCCCACCGGGCGCATCGTTCGCGGTTGCTTACACACCACCGGTGGGTAACACCAGCCAGAACACATCAGTTCAAATTGTAATATTCAGGGACATCAACGATGGCTAAAATCCAAAGCGGTTCAAACGGCAACGTCGCTGAAGTTGATGATGAAAACCGACTTCTGACATTCGCGGTCATTCAGACTGAAGACAAGCACGCCAACACTGAAGGGCGTTATTGGTCAATTTTTATCAACCCCACTGTCGTCACCCCAGGCAGCAATTTTTTCTATCTGACGAACACCGGAACCAAAGACCTGTTCATCACCGATGTTCGAATCAGTTCATCAGCTGCAAACGTTCTCTTATACAAGAAGGTCACGGGTGTTGCCGCTGGTGGCGCTGCGGCTGAAGTCACAAACCGCAAGCTCGGTGACCCGAAGGTTCCAAACGCTACCATTCAGGAAGGCGCTGCAATTACCGGCTTGACTGATGACGGAACACTTTTCTTTGAAGAAACCGATACCGGGGGTGATCCCCGCAAGACACTGAAGACAACCAGCACCATCATCATCCCGCAGGGTCAGGCAATCGCTTTCGATGCTTCAGCCGCTGGGGTTATCAGGGGTGTCATTTCCCTGACTGAGGGTGAATAAATGACCACCGCGATCGGCTTGAAGGATTCGAAGACGGGGCAGATGGTACGGGTGACGCGGTTCGGTCAGCTAGTTGTATCGCCGTTGGACTACAGTGACCCGATCGCCCGCGAACTGCTTGTCATCGACACCGCTGTGAACTTTCTGACACCGTTGGCCGGTCACAGCATTGTTATCACTGACATCATCGTCAACACCGACAAGGATGTCAGTCCGACCACGCCGGCCGACATTGAAATTTATGAAGCCGATGCCGTCGATTCATTGATTGCGGCACCGTCAATCATCCGCCCGCAACTAGTCAGGGCTGACAGCATGGTTTTGACGGGGTTGAACTTCCTGGTCCCCGAAGGTAAATGGATCAACGCGAAGACCACCGATGCGGGTGTTTTGATCACATTGGCATTCTATCGCGTACCAGTTGAGAAGGTTTAATCATGGCATATACCCCCGCAACAGTCGCACAGGTTCGTGTTGTTCTTCCGTCAACCACCACGCTGACCGACCCACAGATTCAGGCTGCGATCGATGCTGCTGCGTGCGTCGTTGATCAATTGGCTGTCAGCAGCTGCGGTGAAGACATCACTGACGCATGCCTGACTCAGATTCACATTTATCTGTCGGCACACTTTGCCGCGGTGACTGAAAACACGTTGACCATTTCCAGTGAAACCGATCCCTGTTCGGGCGGTAAAGCAACCTATGGTTTCAAATTCGGTGAAGGCGTCAAGGGCACGCCGTTCGGCATAATGGCGAACACCATGTCAAGCGGATGCCTGGCTGAATTCGACAAGCAACCGATCGGCATGTTCAGCATCGGGTCACATGGTGGCGACATTGACAACATTATTTAAACGCAACCTGTTGAAGTGCGGGCAGCCGATCACGCTGCAGAACCGCGACATTCAGGCGCCTATCTTCGGCACCCCTGACTTCGATCTTGATTTCACGAACGATCAGGTTGTTCAGGGTGTCATCAGCACCAAGCGCGGGAAGACTATCTTTGACGGCGTGGCAACCGACCAACCCATCACGCACAGAATTGCAATCGAATTCCTGTCAGGCGTCACCGCTGAAACATGGGTGTTGTTCAAAGGGCGTCGATTAGATATTGTTGACGTTGAGAACATCGGTGAACAGGATGAATGCCTTGTTCTGTTGTGCACTGAACGCGGAATTGGTGAGGCGGCGAAAGCATGAGCGGCATCAAGATTGACCGGTTAAGCCGGGAAACAGTTCTGAAGATCAACACAATGGGGCGGCTGACGAAGCAAATGGTTGAATTCGCTGCATGGGATTCGGCACGCGGTCTGCGCAGCGCCACCAGTGTTGAGATCCTTCGCCGTCCTAAGTCAGGCCGCACATACATCCGCCGTGACCGCCTTGGCCGTCGCCGTCGCCACGTTGCGTCAGCGCCTGGTGAAACGCACGCCAACATGTCAGGTCGGTTGCGCCGGTCGCTGTCATTCCGCGTCAACAGCCGTGAAATTGAATTCGGTTATGGTGTGACCGATGGGTCAGCGCCTGACTATGCCGGGTTTGTTGAATTCGGAACCAAGCGAATGAAAGAACGTCCGTCATTGCGGAACGGTATTGCAGGGGAACGGCGGAACATGATGAACAACTTCGAACGTGAAATAAAGGTCGGACTCCGGTGAGGGCGTCAGACATCGTCAATCAGCTTGCTGTTCGTCTGCCTGCATTGGTGGATGACTTCACTGATCAGTTCAGCGTCACCAGCCTGACCCGCGTCGGCACCACCGTCACCGCCACCACAGCAGCCGCACACGGGCTGACCACCGGGCGACAGGTGAACATTACAGGCGCACAAACACCGATCACCATCAGCAGCCTGACCCGCGTCGGCATTGTCGGCACGATGGTCACCGCTGCCGATCACGACATCACCACCGGTGCAGGCTTCAACGTCCAGATCGACGGGGCGACCGAAGCAGAGTTCAACGGCACGTTCACCCTGTTGAGCGCACCCAACCGCCGAACCATCACATTCCAGATGGTTGACAGCGGCGCCACAACAGCCACAGGCGCACCATTACTGTTGAACGGGTCAAACCCCTTCCAGTCATACAACGGGCTGCGGGCGGTCACGGCAACCCCCACAACAACGACGTTTGAATTTGAGGTGACCGACAGCACGCTATTCACCCCCGCCAGCGGAACCATCGTGGCGAAGACCGACCCGCGAATCACCGCGTCGGTGGCATTCGAACGGATCGTTGATTTCTATACAAAGCAGGAAGTTGACAAAGCGTATCTGATCGTTGTCCTGGGTGATGCGATCGCCAACAAGAACCGCAACATCGACACCGATGCGACAGACAACATTCAGCGCGGCAACTATTTCAACCAGAAACTGATTCAGGGTGTCAGCCTGTTCCTGTTGCTGCCGGTCAGCGCACAGATCGCCGGCCGGAAGGCGCGTGACCGTGCTGAAGAATTACTGTCACCGATCTGTCAATCAATCCTGACCGCGAAGTTCCCCAGCCTGGTTGAAAATAGCAACAACCCGCTGATGTTGAGCAGTCACGGTTTTCAGGATTACAACGGCGCCGTGTATGTCCATCAGTACACCTTCGAAGCCACGCTTCAACTGGGTCCATCTGACATCTTTGAACCTGATGATGACGTTGCTTTCAGGGACATGGATTTGACGATCGGGCTGGATGTCGGAACAGAAACGTTCAACACTCTAATTGATCTTGATGAGGTGCCATTGCCATGATCGACATGAAGCTGAAGGTCAACAACGTCGCAGGTCATGCGCCTGGTGTCATCACTATTCAGACCGACAATAATGGCGTACCATTGGAACGGTTCTGGCGGAATCGTCTGAAGGATGCCGCAACCGATAACTGTGTGGAAGTCGTGAAGCCTTCCCCCCGCAAATCTAAGAAGGAGCAGGCAGAATGACTTTTATTCGCCAACCCAAGGTAAACGTCAATATTGTGCCGTCTTCCGAAGTAGTCGGAAACACAGCGCAAAAAATCCTATTCATTGGCCAGAAGATCGCAGCCGGTTCCGCCACTGCGGGCGCCCTGATCGAAAACATTGCGAACGGCGGCGCTGAAGATGCGCTGTTTGGTCGTGACAGTATGATTGCCACGTTGATCCGTGCGAACAAGGTGCGCAACCAACAGATTCAGGTTGACGCCATCGCGCTTGATGACAACGGATCCGGTGTTGCTGCAACTGGTACGATCACGGTTGTTGGTACTGCCACCGAAGCCGGCACCCTGACGGTGATCGTCGGTTCTGAAAAGAACCACAAGTTCAGCATTGCTGTTGCTGACACGGATGATCAAACGGCCGTTGCTGACGCTATCACAGCGGCGGTGAACGCTGATCTTGATGTTCCGGTCACTGCCGGCAATACGCTTGGTGTTGTGACCTTCACCGCCAACAATGACGGCACCTGGGGCAACAGCATCCCGATCGAAGTGCGTGGCAGCGTGGCGGGCATCACAGGCACTGCCGTTGTCGGCATGGCGTCAGGCGCAACCGATCCGGTGTTGACCGGTGTGTTTGATGTCATCGGTGAAAAGCGTTATCAAGCTATTGTTTGGCCGTATCCCAACGACACGACCGTTGTCCGTGGTCTGCTTGACCCCCGGTTCAACGCCGACGGCAGGGTTCAGGATGGTGTTGCATTCACCGCACTGAACGACACTGTTGGCAACCTGTCAACGTTGGCAAGTGCGCTGAACAGTCAATCGCTGGTCATCTTCGGTGGCAAGCTGGAAACTGAAACCAATTACAGCGGCGGCGACATCGTTGAAATTCCAACGGTCAAGGCTGCAGCGTTCGCCGGTTATCGCGGGCTGCGTCTGGACACTGATGGCGTGTCTGTCAGCGATCTGGTAATCACCACCAACGGACCCCTTGACAGTTTCGGCGGTCCGGCGTTGGCGTCGAAGCCTTACTTCAACACCCCCTTCGCCGATCTGTTCCCGGTCAAGACCGGTCGCGGATTCGATGACAGTGAAATTGAAAGCCTGAAGGATGATGGTGTATCTGTCGTGGGCAATAACATTGCAGGGAATACCGTGATCGCCGGTGAAGTGGTTACCACTTACAAGACCGATGTCGCCGGCAACCCTGATGTGACGTTCGGCTTCCTGAACTTTGTGGACACCGCCAGTCAGTCGCGTGAATATTTCTTCAACAACTATCGTGCCCGGTTCGCCCAGTCACGTTTGACCGAAGGCGATACCGTCAAAGGTCGAGACATGGCGAACAGCGAAGTCATCCGATCATTCAGCAAGCGGCTGTTTCAAGACCTCAGCGGTGTTGATTTCGTGCTGCTTGAAGCTGGTGAAACCGCGTTGTTGTTCTTCGATGACAATCTGGTGATCACGATCGACAAGGCGCTTGGTAAGGTTACTATTCAAATGACCGTGCCGATCGTGACTCAGCTGCGGGAAATTGCCGCGACCATGAAAATCGCTTTCAGCACTACTGCATAAGGAGCCTGACAGATGTCAACGCAACTGAATGACATTGCAATTCTGGTGAACAATCAGCAAATTGCATACACCGCTGATTCACTCAGCTGGAAAGACGGCCTTGGTGAATCCACTGTTCGGAACGCCATCGTCGGCGGCGGTGAAACTGAAGATGTGTTCAGTGAAGACCTGGCGACAAAGGTCGGAATGGTGAAATTTTCACTGCCTTCGACTATTGAAAACGAGGCGAACAAACGAAACTGGAAGCTGAACAAAAACAACAACGTTGTTGAATTGATCGGCCCATCCGGTTCCAACTTCACCAAGATCTTCACCAAGGCCGCAATCCTTGACGATCCTGAAACCAGTGCCGCGACTGATGGGAACATTGATTTCGAATTCCGCACCCGTCCTGCACAGTAAGCATCCCCCGCCGGCTTTCGGGTCAGCGGTCATTCATATCCAATAGATTACAGGTGTCATTATGACTACTACAGTAACAGTCGCCGCACATTGCGCTGATGACAAACAGGTTGATGTTTCCATTCTGAACGGTCAAGGCGACATCGTTGAACGGTTGACGATGAAGGACGGTGAAACTGTGGACAAGGTTGTATATGACGACCTGTCTATCATTGTGAGAGAATCTGAGGTCGTATAATCGGCCACCACCCCCACCCCACCATAGCGAGGTCACGCAATGGATGAAGTACAGGTTGAACTGAAGAAACCCTTCGGTTATGCACACAAAGGCGACATGCGTGAAGCATCGTTCGTCACCCTGGTCGCACCCACATTCAAACAGATGGATAAAATTGTTCCCATCAAGCAGGCTTTCACTGCAGCTGTGAAACAGCTTCAGGAATCTGACATGGGTGACAGCGAGGGCAGTGATGACGATGGTGGCAAGATCACCGGCGCACAGGTTCTGCAGTTGCTGTATGTCTGGGACGGAAACCTTGCAGGCGTATTCATTCACGCACAGGAACTGTTCAAGTCAGGCGCTGCATTGGTTGACGGTGAATCGAAGATGACGATGCCGGTGATGGAAAAGATGGCGCCGAACGACTTTGAACGGATCACGGGGGAATACATTGCCCGTTTTTTGGCACCGTCCCTGATGGCTGGGGATTAGCCGAACTTAGATATGAAATTTGTAAACTAATCCGGTTCTACAATGGGGGTGTTGGTTGGACGGAATTGACCAACATGCCCGTCAGTGAAGTTGTTGAACTGATCAGGGAAGCCAACAAGATAGCAGCTGCTGAACGTCGGGAATTGAACAATGGCCAATAAAGTCAGTTTCATAATTCAGTTGAAGGACCAGTTTTCAGGCGTTTCACGCAAGCTGAAAAGTCAATTCAAAGGGATCAACACCCAGGCCAAGAAGCTTGACGGCACCCTTCGTGGTCGGCTCAAGCGTTCGTTCGCCGGGTTGAATCAGCAGGTCAAACAGGCAGCTGTCGGCATTGGTGTTGCGGCGGCGGCAATGGGTGCCATCCGGGTCGGTTCCGGCTTTCAGGATGCGATTGCGGAACTGTCAGCCATCACCGGTGCAAGGGGTGCCCAGCTTGATGTGTTCACCAAAGACATCCTTCGGCTGTCAAAGGCGTTCGGCATCAGTCAGGAACTGGTTGCGAAGGCTGTCACACAAACGGCATCAGCTAAATCCGAATTATTGAAAGATCCCAAATCACTTGCCCGCGTAACAGCGGAAGCGTTGCGACTGTCAAAAGCCGCCGGCATTGACATCCCTGAAGCGGTGCGTGCGTCGATTGGCGCATTGAACCAGTTCGGTGCTGGTGCCGATCAAGCTGCCCGGTTCGTCAACGTGATTGCAGCCGGTGCCAAGGTCGGTGCGTCTGAAATCGCTGACACTGCTGAAGCGTTGAAGAACGCCGGTACAGTTGCCAGTCAGTTCGGTTTATCGTTTGAGGAAGTGAACGCGATCATTCAGGTGCTTGCCAAGAACGGTGTCAAGGCAGCTGAAGCCGGAACCGCGTTGCGTGGCACTCTGGTCAAGCTTGAAAAGATCGCAGGTGGTCGGTTCGCACCTTCACGCATAGGCGTCATAAAGTCGCTTGAAATGATCGGAAAACTGGGGCTGTCCAACACTCAGATCATCAAAGAATTCGGCGAAGAAAACCTTCGTTCGATTCTGATACTGCGTCAAAATGTCCCACTTATTAAACAATGGACCCGTGAATTGACCGGGACCGGAGTGGCAACCGAACAGGCCAATGTTCGAATGGACACCTTCAGTGGTAGTCTTGACAAGGCGGGTGTCGCATTGAAAAGCATTGCGATCAAATTATTCACCGGATTCGAACCGTTGCTGACAGGGGCGATCGACCTGTTCACATTCTTAATCAGCGCCATTGAAGGGGTGACTTCAGCATTGGGTGAATTGATCGGTCAGTTCGCCGGCGCTGTTGCCACATTGGACTTCAGCCAGTTTGATCCAAGCGCAATCATATCCCGGTTCGGTGAAGCGTTCGGGCTTGAAGCGATCAGGCTGCCGGAATTATTCGGCGGTGATAAGCCGGTCATATCAGTTGACGCAGCTGAACTGAACCGGGTGCTGAACCAATCGGTTGCAACTGGCGCGGGCGCACTGACTGCGCAGTCAACTGCCGCACCGACGTTGACCACACCGACTGCCACGGTCGGCACGATTATAGGTGAAATTCTGGTGTCGGCGACAGCCGGGTCATCAGTGTCGTCAACAACCATGCGTTCAAGTGGCGCCGGTCTGAACGTCGGATTGAACATGGTGGGGGCACAGTAATGACAGACGAAACACGGATCATTCAGGGGTCGTTCAAAGGCGTTCCGATCAGCATCGATGGTGGCACTGTCACCGGCGGTCGCAAGCATGCGATCAAACAGTTCCCGAACCGAGACACCCAGAACGTTGAAGACCTGGGTCTTCAGCCACGCAAATACAACCTTCAGATAATCATCAGCGACAAGGTTGATCAGGATTATTTTGCCTACCGTGACCGCCTGATTGCGGCACTGGAAACAAAGGGTTCAGGTGAACTGATCCATCCGCTTTATGGCCGGGTCAGTGAGGTGGTCGCGGTATCCTACAGCCTGAACGAACGACTTGATGCCTTCGGTGACACCACCATCGCGGTTCAGTTTGAGGTTGACGGCAACCGGGGCATTCCGCAGACATCCGGCAACGTGATCACCCAGATCGTCACCGCGAACGCTGCTGTTCAGGCGGCAATTGAATCAGACATCGGTGATCGGTTTGAGGTCACCAACAGCTTCACCGGCAACTTCACCGCAGCAGTTGACAAGGTCAACGCGATGATCGATGAAGCCCTTGAAGCAACAGAGTTCATTGGTGAAGCTGCAGTGACCCTGAATGAATTTACAGCCGAACTGGGTCAACTGTCAGCGAACGTCAATTCACTGGTGACCGCACCGCTTCAATTGGGTGCTGCGATCAATGGGATGATGGAAAGCGTGCAGGGATTGTATGCTTCAGCTGATGCAACCTTTCAGACGATGGTTGGCTTCTTCGGCTTCGGGTCGGATGACACGCCGGTCGCCCAGGACACCGCCGGTCGCATTGAACGGCAGAAGAACAACGATGTTTTGAACGGTGCCTTGAACGCAAGTTCATTGGGGTATGCGTTCCTGAATGCGGTCGATGTTGACTTTCAGACCACTGCTGACATTGACGATCTTGCCGCCGGTCTTGATGCACAATTCGAATCGGTTCAGGAAGGCGGTACCAGTCAGGATGTGAAGGACGCACTGACCGACATGCGGGTTCAGGTGCTTGACGCACTGGATCAGGTCAGGGTGAACACCAGCCAGATCATCACCGTTGAAACCACCCCCACCAGCACCAGGCTTCTTGCGTTTGATTATTATGGTGACGATGAACTTGGTGAAGTGATCGCAAACCTGAACGACATCAGTGATGTGTCGTTCGTTGAAGGTACAGTGCAGGTATTAACCGAATGATTCTAGAAGTCGATGGGGTTCAATATACCAATTTCACAGAAGCAACCGTTGACATCAGGCTTGACGCCTTGACCAACACGTTCAGCTTCGACGCCGTCGCCCCCAACGGTGAACCGCTGCCGTTCAAAGGCGGTGAAGAATGCAAGGTGATCGTTGACGGTGAAACACAGTTGACCGGCTTCATTGAAATTGTCGCTGTGATATACGACGGTGGTGATCACACGATTAGGATTCAGGGGCGTGACAAAACCGCCGACCTGCTTGACAGCACCATCGACACGATCGATGACCTTCGCGGTGACAACCTGACACTGAAATCGGTGATTGAAAAGGTGATCGATCAGCTGGGGTTGTCGATCAAGGTCATCGATCAGGTGACCCCCAAGCCATTCAGTGCAACCGAAGACATTGCATCACCGGAACCCGGTGACAACGCATTCGCATTCATTGAAAAATATGCACGCAAGCGTCAAGTGCTTCTGACCTCGGACAGTGATGGCAACATTGTCATTGCCACAAACAGCGGTCAGGACGCAGACGGCGCCGTTCAACACATCATCGGGGCTGATGACAACAACGTCATTCGCAGCAGCTTCAGCTTCGATACCACCGGGCGCTTCAACGCTTATAAAGCGGCATCCGGTTTAAATCCCGTCGCCTTGAACCAGGCTGGTGATTCCGACCTCGCTTCACTGGTCAATCAGGGCGGCGGGGTCTTTGACTCAGCGATCAGAAAAGGAAGGCAACTGATCCTGATTTCAGAGACCCCATTCGGCAGCAACGACTGTAAAGAACGGGCACGGTGGGAAGCCGATGTTCGGAAGGCACGCGGATTGGCTTATTCCGCATCTGTGTCCGGCTTCAGGGTCGGCGTTGATAGCGGTGACCTGTGGCAGATCAATCGCATTTATCAGATCACTGACGACTTCATTGGTAAGGTTGAACCCATGCTTTGCAATAGCGTCACGTTCACCATTGACCTTGAAGGTGGGCGTCAGACAACGCTGGGGTTCGTCGGTCAGAAAGCCTATACTTTGATCCTTGAAGATGACCCATTTGCACAGGTGGCAACCGATGTCAGCGATTCATGACATTCTGCGTTGGGCGCGTATAACAAAGCCTGGCAGTGATGACAAACAGTTCGCCACGCAGCAGATGGAATATCTGGGCAAGGTGTCTGACGGGCTGATCGTTTTCCCCTATGGTGTTCACGGTAATGTTCCGGCCGATGCACTAGCGTTGATGTTTGCTGTTCAGGGAAACCCTGACAACCGTGCCGCGATCGCATGGACCCCAAAAAACAGACCGACGTTGAAGGGTGGGGAAGTTGCTTTTTATCATCCACCGACCGGCAGCTTGATCAAGTGGGATGTTGACGGCAATCTGACCATCGACAACGGATCAGCAACATGGGCAATGGTCGGCGATACGATGACGCTGACCGGCAACTTGGTTGTCAACGGCACCATGACCAACAACGGCAAGGATGTCGGCGACACCCACGGTCACACGCAGGGCAACGACGGCGGTGGCGACAGTGAAGCACCAATCAGCGGGGTGACCTAGTGACCACAGATGCAGTTCTGACAATCGATGCGAACAGTCAGTTGCATGACTTTCAGCTTGACGCCAACGGCGACATTGACACTGAAGACTTTTTTGACACATCGCTTTTGTATTCGATATTCGGTGAACGGCGTGCTGACCCTGACGAAATGACTGATGCCCGTCGGCGCCGGGGGTGGATCGGCAATGGTCCTGATTTTGAAAACGGGTCGAAGATTTGGTTGTTGTCCCAGGCACGACTGACCCGCAGCAACCTGAACCGGCTGGAAGACGAAGCGAGTAAAGCCCTTCAGTGGTTGGTTGACGACGGTCTTGCTGTGTCGATCGATCAGGTGAACGCAACGCTGTCGGGCGGTCGCGTGCTGCTTGACATTACAATCCGTCGCAGCCGTGATAAAGTTATCCGACGCGCCTTTGAGTTATGGGAGAAAACCGGCAATGCCACTTGATCTGCCCGAAACAGCCAGTGAAGTTGATGCCCGGTCAAAAGCCGACGTTCAGCGTGAATTGTCGCAGTCGAATCCATTCTTAAAAAACAGCTGGCTCGGTGCCATTGTCACCGCTGCGGCGAACCGAATATTCGATTTTTATCTTCAGCTGAATGCTGCGATCCGTGAAAGCTTCCCCGATACCGCAACAGGCGACTTCCTGACCCGCTGGGCTGCTATTTGGGGCAAGACCCTGATCGCTGCATCAAAATCCAGCGGCAACGTCGTGGCGACCGGAACAGCAACTTCACCGATTGCGATCGGCACCACCATGACCGTCACAGGTGTTGGTGACTTCATCAGCACATCAGCAGCCACCATCAGCGCACAGTTGTTGAATGCCGTCGATATAACCCGCACCGGACAGACTGCAACCATGAAGTTCGCTTCAGCGCATAACCTTGCGAACGGTGTCAGCGTGACGCATGCCGCTGCAGCCAATAGTGAATACAACGGCACCTTCGTCATCACGGTCACTGCTGCCGATGAATATGAATTCACGGTCATCGGTTCACCGCCTGATGAAATTGGCACAAGCGCAACGTCGTCATTCACCACCGCCAGCGTCCCGATTGAATCGGTTGATTTCGGCGCCGATGTCAATCTTGATGCCGGAACACAGTTGTCACTTCAAAGCCCGATCATCGGTGTCGATGACACACTGACCGTTGACTTCGGTGAAATCGGTGGCGGTACTGATCAGGAAACTGAGACATCCCTTCGTGCCCGTCTGCTTGACCGCATTCAGAACCCTGTTGCACATTTCAACGTTTCAGACATAGTGGAAAAGGCGAAGGAAATCGCAGGCGTGACCAGGGTGTTCGTTCAGGAAATCACACCCGCTGTCGGTCAGGTGACTGTCTATTTCATGCGCGACAATGATGTCAACCCGATCCCGGCGGGGTCTGAAGTGACACAGGTCAAAGATGCCATATTAACTATCAAGCCCGCGAACACCGCCGACGCCGATGTGATTGTTTTGGCGCCGACTGGTGTTTCAGTTGACTTCACATTCACTGCATTGTCACCGAACACGTCAACGATGCAGACTGCTGTTAGTGCGAACCTTGCGCAGTTCTTCGATGAACGCACTGAAGTTGGTGTTGATGTCGATGAAGACGCGTATCGGTCAGCTATCTTCAACACAGTGGATCCAGTGACCGGCGATCTGGTTTCATCATTCGCACTGTCAGTGCCGTCCGGTGATGTGACGATCGCCGCCGGTGAAATTGGTATACTGGGCAACGTGGTCTATCCGTAATGTCATTATTCCAACGTAGAGACAATGAGCAATACACCGACAGCCTTGCACGTTATCTGCCCGGTGGTGAACTGTTCGGGTCGAAGTTTAAACAGAATTCGAACCTTCGGGCGTTGCTTCGCGGCATGGCTGGTGAACTGTTCAGGGCGAACGGTTTCTTGCGTGAATACAATGACAACATCATCCCTGACACAACGGTCAAGTTCATCGAAGAATGGGAATCAGCACTTGGCATACCTGATGATTGCTTTAAGGCGTCAGGGTCCACCACCGAACGGCGCCGGGACATTCTGACAAAGCTTGCCGCGTTGGGCGTTCAGACTACACAGGACTTCATTGACCTTGCAGCCGTGTTCGGTGTGACAGTGACAGTGAACCCAGGCATCACTGAAATCACATTCCCGCTGACGTTCCCGATCGTGATGTTCACGACTGAACAAGAAGCACGGTTCACGATCGTCATCAGATTCACGGTGCAGGCCGACAACAAATTCCCGCTGACGTTCCCGATCACATTCGGAACCGGTGAAATTGCAATCCTTGAATGTTTGTTCACCAAGCTGAAACCGGCGAACTGTGACATAATTTTCCAGCAAGTATAAAGGGCTGAAAAAATGCAAGACTTAAACGATAAAGTCACAGGCGGCACACTCACTGCCGTTGAGTGGAACGAGGTGCCGTCTGAAATTCAGAACGTGATTGAGGCACTCGACATCACGCTGTCATCAGGCGATCTGAATCAACTGGGCAAGGCAATTGCCGGTTATGTTGCGCACGGTGATTTCTATACCGACAGCGGTGCGGCCAATGTTTATGTTCTAACTCAAACAGGTTCTAAGCAAGCACCGACTGCATATGTTGACGGAATGCGTGTGCGTGCGGTCATTAGCAATGCGAACACCGGTGCATCAACTGTCAACGTTGTGGGCCTAGGTGTAAAATCGATAACAACGCAATCAGGAACAAACCCACAAGCTGGTGAAATTGACGGCATTATTGAATTGATATTTGACACCGGAAATGATCGTTTTGAAATCGTCAGCCGCAAGATCACAGTACAAGTATTTACCGCTTCCGGTACCTATAATATCCCGTCTGATGTACGAACCATCCATGTCATGAACGTTGGTGGCGGTGCGGGTGGAGGTGCTTCCGGTACTACTGCGAACCGCGGTGGGGGTGGGGGTGGTGCGGGTGGATTCTCTGAGGAAACTTTAGCCTCTGGTCAATTGTCGGGTTCGGAAACTGTGACGATTGGCGCAGGCGGTGCTGGTGGTGTTGCTGTTGCTGGGACAAGCGGCGGCACAACATCATTCGGGGCATTCCTATCAGCGACGGGTGGCGTCGGGGGGACACTGGGCACATCTACTTTAGCCGGTGCCGCCGGGGGGGTTGGTGCTGGTGGTGACGTAAATGGTGAAGGTGGCAGTGGTGGTCCCGCAGTCATCGGAATACCTTTGGGGTCACACGGGGGTGGTTCTGTAATGGGCGGCGGTGGTGGTGGTGGTGTAGCTAATAGGGCAGGGATAGACGCTGGTCCGTTCGGTGCAGGCGGTGGCGGCGGTAGCACTAACGACACATCAAGCCTTGACGGTGGCGATGGTCAGGATGGAATCGTAATTGTTACGGAGTATCGATAAATGAAAGCTTTAATTCAAAACAGCAAAGTTATTCAGATTGAAACTGAAGCGTTCCCGGTTCACCCTTCACTGGAATGGGTCGAATGTGATGGATCAGTTGCTGTCGGTTATCTATACAGCGATGGAACTTTCTCACCTCCTGCTGTGATAGTGCCCACACTGGCTGCGTCCCAGGATGCCCGTCGTGATCAGTTGCGGGTTGATTGCACGGCTGCAATTGTCGGGCTGTTTTCTAGCTCGGCACTCGGTTCACCGCATACATACGATTGTCGTATTGAAGATCAAGCAAATATTCGAATGAGGCAAGCGGCGGCGACCATTGACGCATTGCCCCGGAACATCTGGGCGCATGACGGCGTAGAGTTCACCCGCGAACCGCATACCACCGCACAGCTGGATCAGGTTGTGATTGACATGGAAGCGCACATTGAGGCTGATCAGGCGAAGTTGGCGGGTTTGATTGCAACGGTCAACGCGGTCGGCACTGGTGACGATGCCGCCGACGCCGCCACTATTGCTGCTATTGTTTGGTGATTGATATGATCGAGACAGGCAACTTCAAACCATCCACCGATCCGAAGCTGTTATGCACCTGTGGTCATGCCGACTGCGATCAGCGCAGCGTCGATCAGGAAACGCTGAACCAAGTTCAGAAGGTGCGTGACGATCTGGGTCAATCAATGGCTGTCACATCCGGTGGTCGCTGCCCGAATCACCTGGATGAACTGGCGAAGAATGCGCCCGGCGACCACCAGTTGTGCAAGGCGATCGATGTCAGGTGTGGTGACCTGGGGCTTGAAACAAAGCTGAAGGTGCTTGCCGGTCGTCATGGTGCAACGCGGGTCGCCGGCGGTGCCTATTGTGGTTTTGTTCACATGGCGTGGACTGAAACTGAACGTGTGGATGTACCAACGTGGACATATTGACATGAGCTTATTATCGAAGGTGACTGATTTTGTCGGCGGTTCGATGTTCAGGGAAATCAAAGAAGGGGTGATGGCGTACTTCCCGCCCGACATGTCACCGCAGCAAAAGGCTGAAGCTGAACTGAAGATCAGTGAAATGCTGAACGAAAAGCAACGGGAAGCAAATCAGGCGTTGGCCGATGCTGCTTCACAGCTTGACAAACGGATTGCTGAACAGGAAGGAACCGCCAAAGATCTGCTTGCGATGCCTGTATTTGGGCGAATTGTGTTGTTCCTGCGAGGTCTACAGCGACCTGTGTGGGGGTTTGCCACAATGTATATGGATCAGCAATGGTTCTTCGGTGACAACGGGACTTTCACTGAGCAACAGCAGACTGCTATGATAGTGATCAACGTTCTGGTTCTGGGCTTCCTGTTCGGTGAACGCACCATCAAGAACCTTGAACCGTTAATCATCAAAGTGTTTGCAAAGTAGGAGTGACCCCTATGCCTAAAGCCAAGCCAGCAACACCACCCAAGCGCACCCCAGCCACAGGCGTCGGCGGTCGCGGTCAAAAGCGGGAAAAACCCCAGGGTAAATAATGCTGAATGCATTGTTCGGACTGATGGCACTCAGTGCCTTGATTCAACCCAACGCACCGCGTTTGTTCGCGGTGTTGATCTTCATGTCGGTCACATTGGCATATGATGCGATGGGTGGGTCATTGATCGGTTTTTGGTATTATGTTGGCGCCGGAGGGCTTGATGTTGGTATTATCATATTGACAAGCGGAATCAACCCTTTACCGAAGATGGTTGTGACGCTCCATCGAATTTGCATGGTGTCTATTGCGGTGAATTTTATCGGTTGGTTGATGTGGTATTTTTATCAGTCGCCGGTGGTTTACGACTCGATGTTTTTGGTCATTTACGCATGGACACTGATGACTTTCATCACAAGGGATGGCGCTGATGTGGGAGGCTTTGAAATGGATCGCTGGCGTTCTTGCGTTCGCGGCTTTACTGATTCACGGAGCATGGGTTTCAATCAACACGGTGGCAAGGTATGAGCGTCAAAGACTTCGTGCAGGAACTAGCGGCGAACCCGAAGACAGCGCATGTGACGGCAACGCTGACAACAGGAACCGGGTTGGGGACAGTCATGGAGTGGATACCCGACGACATCGGGAAGCTTGCAACTTTGGTGGGTATTGTTCTGTCACTTGTCCTGATCAGAAATCACTGGCGCAAAGGACGTGCCGAAAACGAAAAGCTACAATTGCAAATTCAAGCATTGAAAGATCAGGAAGCTGACCGCGAACGCATTGCCAAACAACGCAAGGCGGCGGGGCTTCCTGTTCGTCGGGGTGAAGACTAACATTCAAACTTCAACGCTCCATAATACCGGCGGTCACCCTTGTCGTTGACCACTTCGAACCCGTTGACACCCTTACCCTTCACAGGATAATGGTGACCAACCGTCAATTGATCTTCGAACCCTTCGTTACATCTGCATTCAATAATCATTTCCACACCCCTGTTGTCATAAAGTTAATCATCTTTTTCTGATGCGCTTCCATTAATGTTTTGGTGATGGCCATCCCCCACATGCAGGACATTAAGTATGGGTTCCCGGTCATTGCCGGACTTCCCCAGTTGACTTCAGGTTTTACGGGTGCGGATACAGGTACCAGTTTAAGCATTGTTTTCACCTCATTAGTGGATCGACTAGCTTGCGGGCTTCCGCAATGTACCAGTCATAGTTGATGCCCACCATCCAGTCACCGCCGTCGGGCGCGTGAAGCAGTGACCGCAAATCATTGCACGGCATCACCTGACAACCAGCCTGAACACCAATGCGGCGGTCAGGTGCTGTGGTGACAACCCCATTGTTCATGAACCCGCGCTTGACGGCTGTGTCATATTGCTTGCTGCCGTGCTGCAAATAAACCGTTTCACCTTTCAGGTTTATGAATTCAGTCATCAACCCACTGCTGAACTTTTCAACCTGATCGGGCGTCGGCGGCATGATCTTCACCAGTGAACCGGATCCGGCTGAATTGCTCATATAGTAACGGGTGATATTCTGCAGCTGTTCAGCGGGGGCGCCTGGTCGTTCCAGCATCAGCCGGCTGCTGCGTGGCACCTTTGTCCGAAGCATGAAGTCGTGGGTGACTGAATGACCGCGAATGGTGTCTTCGACCGGTGTGCCGTTAATCAGCGCAGCTTCAGCAGCGATGGCGACGATCTGTGAACTGTGATTCTGATGCCATGCAAGGTCATCGCCGTGACCATAGGCGCCTTTGCGCTTGACGCCCCCAGCGGCATATTCACCGATGTATGAATTGACATCCCTGATGAACATCCGGCTATAGTCGGCACGTTCAAGGTCAAGCCCTGTCGCCTGTTCCCATGTCTGGGCGATGAACATCAACGTGTCAATCTGGTTGCGTGGGCATTTGACAGTCAGACCGTCGGTGTTGATCTGAACCATCGTCAGACCGGGCACGGTGCCCAGGTATTCAGCCAACAAGCACAGCAGCAACTGACCATTGATGGTGATCGACATCGTGTATGCTGGATCGAAGAACGGACTGTATTGGTTGTTGCTGTCACCATAAACGCCGTTCAATGCCAACTTCAACATCGCGCCGATGACGGTCTTTTTGCCAGCGGCAAGGCGCTGGTTGTAAACATCAAGATAAATGCCGCAAAATTCAGCGCCCAGGTGTGCAGGATATAAACCGTTTGCGATCGCAATGTTCGGATAATAGCTGCCAACATCAAGGTCAATGATCTGAAAATCTTCGTCACTATAAACGATCTGTGATTCAACCGACCCGTGAATTCCACCGGTGCCGAAGTCATACTGAAAGCCGTTGATCACGGTGTTCAATGACTTGGCAACGTTCCAGCACAGATAGTCCTTGTCATCAATCCATTCGAACGGGTTGCGGGTTCCGTCATGCTTCTTCTTCCGCTTGGTGACCATCGTGGCATATTGTGCCAGCGGTCCCAGATCGGCTTCATGGATGTCAGTGAACACGCCTTTTGTTTCGGTGATGGTGCGGTACCGGATCCAGTCAGCCACACATTGAAATTCAGGGCGGGTGTAATTGATCCACGGCAACACGACATTGTTCAACGGGATGTTGTCACGAAGGGTTTGACGCGGTTGCCGTCGACCGCCGACCTTTTCAAAGCAGGGGATGCCGGATTCTTCCAGCTTCATCACAAAGTAGTCTTTGCCGATTTTGGTGTCATTGTGGTTGGTAAAGTCGCGACCATACCTGGCAGACAGTTCGTCACGGAATTCCAACATTGGAAGCGTTTCATAAAGGAAGTCGATGGTTTCAAAAACATCCTTGTCGTTGTATTTGATCAGCGGGTCAATCTGGTCGTCGGTCAATTCGGTGCCTGGTTTATAGGGCAAGTCCTGAATACTTTCCGACTTCATGTTGAATTCAAGCATCTTCAGACTGGTGGCACGGGCAACGTTGTCGAAGTGGTGGATCATATAAACATCAACCTGTTCAACATAACGGTCGTCAGGCCAAATGATGTGTGACCAGCGGTTGTTGAAGTCACCGTTGATGATGCTGTCGGTCTTGCAATACAGTTCCCAGGCGGTGACGTGACCGCTGCGACTGATCAGGAGGTGAAGAACGGGGTAGTCATAGCCAACATTGTTGAAGCCGGCCATGCGCCCGGCGCTGTCCCTGATTTGGGTCAGAAACTGAAACAGTTCAACACCCTGGTTCTTGCGTTGGCTGATTTCAAACCGCCACACAGCACCGTCACCGGGTCGCACGATGGTCATGGTGAACACGTTGGGATATGACTCAACATCCCATCCATACAGGTTAGGGTGACGGGCTGCGATGTATGCCTGCGGGGTGACCGGATGCCACCCGTCGCCCTTCGGACATTTGTCAGCCTTGAAGTCGGTGCCGTTGCTGAAGAACTTCATGGCTTAAACTCAGCAGCCGCAGCATTACAATCGTCAATGAAATACTGAATTAGAACATCAGGGCAATTAATCAATTCAATCTCACGGCGTAGAAACACACGCCCGAACCGATAAGTCGGTACACCGACCCATTCAACAGCGATTAGTATTCCGCAAAGATCGTTGCCGATTCGCACATCGGGTTTCACACCTTTCAATTCCCTGACTTCGTTTCTGATGCGGTCGATTGCGTTCAGTATGGTCAGCATGTCCGTCACTCCTTATAAGATACCCGGTGCAATAGCGATCAGGTGTTGTGCCTGACTGATGGCGTCATCAAGGGCGTTGTGGTGGGTGCCCTGTTGCTGACGGCGGTTGTTCGGGTGCATCGCTGCGATGGTCCGATAACAGCGGTCGTTCCAAAAGTCCCACGGCTGCTGCATCTTCAGTGCGGCATAAGCGTTGGCAAGAATCGGATTGTCAAAGCCGGCACCATTGCCCCACAGCTTGCAGTTGTCAGGCAACCATGCGGCGAATAACTGCAGTGCGATCGCAAGATGACACGCATCAGGTTCATTGAACACTGCCCGTGCCTGGTCACTCTGTTTCATCCACCAGCTGATAGTGCTGGCACTGACAGTCAGACCGGCATCGATGGAAGACTGAAGATCAACGACGCAATAAAACCGATCGTCACTGATGCCGGTGGCGTCGAACTTGACCGCACCGATCGACACGATGCCGCTAGTGGGTTTGTTGTCTGGGGTTTCCAGATCAACCATCACATTATTCATAAATGCACCTCGTTAAAACCACGGCAGTTGTTGAAGTTACCGCGTAGGGATTCGACCAACCCAGAAGGCAGGCTGCTTGACGGATGGGCTTCAACAGCACGACCATGTACGCGCTTAAACCAACGCCTCACAGCTTTCGATCTTCCTTTCTTGCCGCTGCGGAATCGTTCACGTTGTACCCTGATGGCTTGCTCGGCGGTGGTGATCATGTTGATTGCCTCAAAAAAAGACCCACCGCCGAAGCGGTGAGCCAATACCGGATTGATTGGTTAGCGTGCGCCGTCGATCTGTGCGTCAGTCCATCCTTTAGCGCGTAACTGTGCAACGCTGAATTCACGGCCACCAACATTCAGGAAGTCAGCATCAGGCGTGACCGGCGGTGGTGGCGCATCATTATCAGCGGGTGGCGGTGGCGCATCATTGCCATTGCCCGCCCCAGCAGATGAAGCATCCGCTGCACCCGCTGTTGTGGTAGCAGATGACGCAGCAGCTGCCTGATTCACAGTGTTCGCAGCCGCCTGTTGTTGCGTGTTGCCAGCCGCCGCCCCAGTGAAAGCCGCACCAGCGTCAATGTGACCGCTGCCGACCGGAAGCTTCGGGCTGGTTGAATCGATGATCTTGATGCCGTTCAACCAGAACCCCAGGCCTTTCGATTTGTTGTTGTAGGTTCGGGCGCTGACGATCAGCTGAACAGTTGCGCCGGGGTAAAGCATCGCGGCATAGTGCATCGGGTCAAGCTTCTGACCGTTGATGTCAAACACATCAGGGCAACCGTTGTATGTCACGCTGTTGATGACCTTGTGACCGACAAGCATGTTGTCGTATTCACCATTGCGGATGTCACCCATTCCCGGCAATGCACCAGGGGGCAGCTGACCACGGAATTCACCGGCGGTCAGTTCTTTGGTCAGGATCGATTGCAGTTCACCAACTTCAGGCGCACTGGCAAGCAATGCAACCTTCATGCTGTGCTTCTGACCACCACCGTCAAGGGCTTCGGGTCGGGTGATCCCATCCCACAGAATGCGGGCGTTGCAGGTGATCACATAATTGTCTTGATAGAACATGGTTTGTTACTCCGGTGTGTTGCCGAACACTCTGCCAGCAATCGTTTTATCGTCTTCAACTAGGGTTGCTGAACCCTTGTGTTTCTGACTATATGAATTTATGACGGCTTCGTCAAGATTTTTCTTCTTTGCTTGCGTCGGTGTGCATGGGGTTTCAGGTTTCCGAAGGTCAACACCCATCAGTTCACCCATTGCAACAACTTCAGCATCAGTGCCGATCCACTTGATTGACCCGCGACCGTAGCCGATGCCGAAGCCTGGGATCATTGTGCCCGCCTTCGCTTGTTCCAACGCTTGCGATTCAAGACCCTTCAGCCGTTCGTTCAGCAGCGTCTGGGATTTGCGCAGATAACGCAGTTCAACAGCGGTGTCAGCCGGTGACAGGTCGTGCAGCTGCAGCACTTCGACAACTTCAGTCACCACAGCACATGCGTTCTGCAGTGTGGCGCAACCACGGCGGGCGGTGCAGTCACGGCAATGATGACCGGCTTGCGTGGGCGGATCATCCTGCTGTGACTCTTCAGCGGCCATTCTCAACTGATTGGCGAACCCGCGAAGGTTGTCACCTTTCAACCTCCAATCACGGGCAGGACCGTCGATATGGAATGCCCGCGGTTGAACAACCCGCATTTCAATGACAATGTTCTGATCAGCAAGCCCGTTGCCACCGGTCACTTCGTCAAGGGCGCCGATCGCGTATTCAATCAATTCCCAGTTGCGGTGATTTTCAACAGCGATGCGCCGCATGCTGAACATCCAGACGATCAGCCGGCCGGGTGCCCATATCATGCAGGGAATCACACCCCTGTTGTCAGCGTGAACCCGATCGATTTTGACAGGGTGGCAGATCTTCATCTTCGACAGCAGACCGTCTTTCTGACAAATGGCAAGAACGTCATTGACATACATTTCAGCACCGTCAATCAGTTCTTCAGTAATGATCACGCCGTTCGGTGATTCAGCGCCTTCGAAGTCGGAAGGCATCACCACTGTGTCGCTGCGATAGCTGCGCAATACTTCATCAGCCACCCATTGTGACGCAATGCTGTCATTCACCGATGGATTGAAGCGGTCGGGGTATTGGCGTTCAGCCTGCACACTGCCGGGACATTCAACCCAACGGTGTGCGCTGCTTGGTTGTAGGGGTACGTGTTCGCTCATATCACACCCCCACTGCTTCAGCGAATGCGGGGATCAGGTCAGGGCGAACAGCCAGTTCACCGAACTTGCCCAGGCCAACGCCGGCGACAGCAACGGCAATCTGATCATCGGTGATGGTTCCGTTCGCCTTAGCAGCTGCCACCAGCGGCAACAGTTGGGGGAATGTTTCAGGGCGGTCATCGGCTGGGGGTGGTGGCACGTCGTTGTTGGCAGCAAGGGCGCCGGCTGGGTCATCGGCTGGGGGTGGTGGTACGTCGTCGCCCGGCGTTGCATTCATCGCGGCACGAAGTTCGGCTTCAACTTCAGCAACCAGTTCAGCGGTCACACGCACCTTCCGCTTCCACGTTCCGTCAGCCTTCGTGGTCTTGGTGCTGGCGTGAATGCGAACGTCCCAGGGCAGACCGGCACTGTCAAGCGTGACGCCGTTCGCATCAGTGAAGGATGGCTGTTCTAATGGTTTGATGTTGGTTGTCGCCGGTTCCGCCACAGTCGCTGCAGGCTGTTCACATTCAGTGGTCGCGGGGGGTGGTGGTGCATCGTCAGCCTTCGTGCCGTCAGTTGTGACAAGATCACCAGCTTCCAGATCTTCACCAGCGATGATGGTCGTGGTTGCGTCAGCATCAAGGTCAGCGATCTGTTCAGCACTGGCACCGCAATCACCAGGGCATTGCTTGACGTACACACCCGCCATCACATCAGCGATGTCACGCATCTGATCAGGGGTGACTTCAAGTTGTAGTTTAATCATGATTTTTGTCCGGTTGTGGTTGATTCAGGCGGTAGTATGGAATAAGCTGACGACACCGTCAAGAAATAATTTAAAAGGTGAATGACATGGCTGAAACGCAAATTGAAACCAATGTGAAGCTGACACCGGAACAGGTTGCTGAACTGATCTGGTCAATGTTCGATGATGAACAGGCTGAAATGTTTCATCATTTGTTCAAGCTGGCTGGTGACGGTCACGGTGTGATGATGCAATTCATGTATACCAGGGATAAATGTGAAGAACGGCAACGCCGGAACCCTGACGACAAGGCGCTTGAATGCTTCCAGTATATGTTTTCATCCGCTTATAAATATATGGGTCAATAATGCAACTAAGACCGTATCAACAAGAAGCCAAGTCAGCCATTTATGACCGCTGGAATGCAGGCGATCGCAACACCCTTGCTGTGTTGCCAACCGGTGCCGGCAAGACCGTTCTGTTCGGGTCGGTGGTTCATGATCACCAGGGGTACAGCTGCAGCATTGCCCACCGTCAAGAATTGGTTGGTCAGATCAGCATGGCGCTTGCCCGTGAACAGATTTATCACCGTATCATCGGACCACAGAACGTCATCAGCGACATCGTTCAAGCGCAGACACGCGAACTGGGTCAAGCCTGGTATGACCCAACGGCGAAGGCGGGTGTTGCTGGTGTTGACACTCTGCTTCGGCGGGCGCCATCAATCAAGGATTGGACAAAGCGCGTCGGGCTGTGGGTCACCGATGAAGCGCACCACCTGCTTGAAGCAAATAAATGGGGTAAGGCTGCAGCACTGTTCCCGAATGCACGCGGGCTGGGGGTGACGGCAACACCATTGCGGGCTGACGGCGCTGGTCTGGGTCGGCACGCTGACGGCGTGTTCGACAGTATGATTGAAGGTCCGTCAATGCGCTGGTTGATCGATCAGAAGTTTCTGACTGACTATCGGGTGTTTGCACCACCACCACACCTGATCATGGATGACAGCGACATCGGCAGTACAGGCGACTATAAACAGCACGCGGTCGCCACCAAGTTCCGCCAGTCGAAGAATCGCATCATCGGCGACATCGTCGGTCAGTACCTGCGGATTGCACCCAGCAAGCGTGGTGTGGTGTTCGTGCCTGATGTTGAAGATGCGATTGACACCGCAGCGGCGTTCAATGCCGCCGGCATCCCAGCTGAAGCAGTCAGTGCGAAAACACCATCACGTGACCGCACCGCGATCATCAACCGGTTCCGCCGTGGTGACCTGACCGTTCTGGTAAATGTGGATTTATTTGGTGAAGGATTTGATTTACCTGCAATAGAAGTGGTTCAGATGGCGCGGCCAACCATGTCCTATGCGCTGTATGCACAGCAGTTCGGTCGGGCGTTGCGCCTGATGGAAGGCAAGACCGAAGCCATCATCATCGATCACGTCGGCAATGTTCAGCGGCATGGCTTGCCCGATCGTCAACGCATCTGGACCCTTGACCGGGTTGAACGCGGTGACAAGCAGAGCAAAGACCCTGATCTGATCCCCACCAAGTCATGTCAGGGATGCACAGCGGTTTACTACGCAACACACATGGCCTGCCCTTACTGCGGGCACATCAATGAACCAGCGGGGCGGTCGCGTCCTGATCAGGTTGACGGCGATCTGTTGGAACTTGACCCGGCGGTGTTGGCTGAAATGCGGGCGGCGATTGATGCGGTGGACAAACCGCCCGCTGATCTGCGTGCCCGCATGCAGTATGCCGGGGCGCCAATGATGGCGGTCAATGGTGCGGTCAAGAACCACGGTAAGCGTCAGGATGCACAGCAACAACTTCGTGACATCATGGCGATGTATGGCGGTCATCAGAAGGCTGCAGGTCGTGACAAACGTGAAGCACAGAAGCGGTTTTTCTGGAAGTATGGGGTCGATGTTCTGAGTGCCCAGGCGCTGGGTCGCCCTGACGCTGAAGCATTAACGATTAAAATAGCAACTGATTTGATGAATGGGGTGTGACTGATGACAACACTGGTGGCTGAAAATGGTGAACTGGGGCATCCGTGTCCCGATTGTGGATCTGGTGTCGTGACACAATGCGATGTGTCAGGCGATCATTGTTGTGATAGCTGCGATTGGTGGATTGATGCCGATGACGCTGATGAGGATATTGAAGATGAATGACTGCAACTGCACAGGCATCACAGACGGGGTTCACGCAACGTGGTGCCCGTTAAGCCGAACCGAAACTATAACTGTCACAGCAAATACGGTGATTGTTGATGAAAAACGGTTGATTCTACTGTCTGAAGTGCAGCGGTTGACCGGTGAAAACATCGCCCTTGAACGGGAAAATGAACGGTTGAATCACCAGCGAACTATTCTGTTGCAGGGATTGGAATTTTACGCCCGACAAGCTGACTACTCCCCATCATGGCATGTCACCGACTGCAGTCATGTGATGGAAGACGGCGGCAATGTCGCACGCAACGCACTAAGAGTGGTTGAGCCATGAATAAACCACAACTGATGTCTGAAGAATGCAGTGTTCATTTGTCAGCAACACATTTGATCAAGACGTGGTCCCTGATTTACAGCGACGGCACCGTTGACATGGTGACAGTAAAGGTGAAGCTATGATTCCACCACTGGCAGAATGGCAGCAGCGGCACGGCATCACCCCTGAAGCGATGGTTGAACTGCAACGGGTGCTTGTCGGTGCGGTGCCTGAAATACTGGCTGACGGCGTCACAGGCAGTGAAGCGGCGGGTCAGCAGCGCATCAGGCTTGAAGCGCCCGTTCACGGTGTTCGGTTGTGGCGCAATAACGTCGGCGCCTGTATTGATGAACGCGGCAACCGCATCAGGTATGGCTTGGCGAATGAGTCGAAGCAGATGAACAGCAAGATCAAGTCAGCTGATCTGATCGGCATCACGCCGGTCACCATCACGCCACCAATGGTCGGCGCTGTGCTGGGGGTGTTCACTTCGATCGAATGCAAGCGACCTGGGTGGCAGTACAAAGCCAACGCCCGTGAACAGGCGCAACTTGCCTGGGCTGAACTGATCCTGTCAATGGGTGGCTTTGCCCAGTTCGCCACCGACCCGCGTGACATTTGGTTGACGCCACCGTCATCAAGTGCTTAACTTGGGTTCCCCGTCATGGGTTTTAGTCTACCGTCCGAAAAAGGAAGGGTCATGAAATGAAAAACGCAATAATGCACATTTTCGCACTGGTCGCGATGGCTTGTGCACTGTTCGTCACACCGGCGATGGCAACTGAAGGTGTGGGAATTAATCCTATCGCTGTACATGTTGAAATCATGCAGGCGATCGTGGCGATCGATGACCGGCCAATGCTGGCGGTACAGTCGGTAAGGTCGCAACCGGAAGCGGTTGCTGTTATGGCGGATAAATCAGCACATGCGCACGGTGTCAGCTGTCTTGCCAAACATCCCACGGGCGCCGCACCTTCGGTCACTGGACCGCTTGAAGTTGGTTGGCGAAGTTAACACCACCCATGTGAACCCAGAAGCCCGCCATTGTTGCGGGCTTTTTATTGACCGCACCGTCACAATCCGCTAGAGTGACCCGCATGACTATGACAATTTATACACCAACAACCGAACGCCGGCAGCAATTGCTTGAAGCTGCGTGCGTGCTGGCTGAATCAACCCATTATCGGGACGTTCGCCGTCATCACCTTTCACGCGCCTGTGACACCAGTGACGGCAACGTCAGCCGTGTCCTGGGTGACATGGATCAGATGCGTCATGACTTGGTGTTGTACGCCATGAAACAGGAACGCTTCACGGTGGTTGCACAGGCGATCATCGACAAGCACCCCGCAACCGTGGACATCCCACAAGATGAACGCATCGCAATCCTTACAGTTGCCGCCTGACCATCAGTGTCAGGCTGTTCGCCAGTCTTCCGGTGATTATTACTGTCGCCGCTGCACCACAACCACCCCCAACGACGAAAAGCCCGATTGTCTGACTAGCAGGCAGATCGGGATCAATGCGCTGGCTGAAATGCGGCGGTCGCTAAAGCTTTAAAAAGGCGGGTCTGTCTGATCAGTGCGGGTGAACCCAGGCGAATGCTTGGATGCTTTGGCGGTCGATTCAATCAACCATTCATCATAGTGCCGGCAGCGTTTATCGCTGATCACATGCGGGAAGTTCTTCAGTTGATAGTCGTGCAGACACCCTTCATGGCATGTCGGGGCGTGGTCGTGCGGTCCCTTGCGAAGCCGGTATTCATCGACATACATCAGACCGTCACACCCTGCTGTGTGGCATTTGGGGTGTCTGACGTACATTTCAGGGCGTTTCGATAGGTTGCGGCGGGCTTGACACACCCGCTTATTGCAACGTGCTGGTATTTTCACAACAACACCAACTGATGCGGTGTGGCTGGGTGCCAGTCGAACAGACCGCCGATGACGAACGGGTGATCAGGCCACCATTTATTTGATTTTGACAGATTGTCACGGGCGCCGATCACTTCAAGATTCCACGGAACATGCAACCCACAGACCAGATCAGAGCAAATCGGAACAATGTGGTCAACGTGAACATCCTGACCCAGTGCCCGGCGCCGTTTGGCTTCATCATAAATCGGTTTGAAGCCTGGGTCATCCGCTGCCCAGATCGGCCACGCAGCATAGAGCTTGCGATAGTACCGAACTGACCGCCTGTAATGCTTGTTTAGGTTCGGGTCATGTTCCGACTGTCTTGCCAACCAGATCGGCGACCCGCGTTTCAGTGGTGTGGCCATTACAAAGCCCACCATATGCCACCGCAGACACACCAGAATATAATGCATGACCACGCCACGAACTGACCGGTGGTCATTGCGCTTGCTCCTTGACTGCTTCGCACGGCTGGCAGTCACCAACGCCGACAACCTTGAAGCTGCGAATATTGGTGTCATCAACACCTTCACCGACCAACGCATCACGCAGGGTGCTGTATTTGTCAGTTTCGATGGTCAGACCGTCGCGGGTTTTAATTGTTATTATGCGTGGCATCAGCCGCCGCCCCCTAATGGTTCGCAGTGTTCAATAATGAACCCTTCATCGTGTTCGCTATGGATGCCCACCGCCGTTCCGTCTGTGAACCCGATGCGAACTTCGTGGACCGGACAACCCGTATCATGAACACAAGCTGTTTTGATTTCCTTACCTGCAAGATGCTCATTTATGAACAATGCAAATTCAGTATCTGCTTTATATGGGACGTTCGTCTTCACCGACGTAACGGTTGGTTTAAGTTCACTACCACCCTTGCCACCAGGACCACCACTCCCGTGACACACCCATTGTCGTTCCTGTTCTTTCGGCGTTACGTATTTGTCACTAGCGACGTTTTGCTTGTAACCACCTGCACCATCCACCACAACTGCATCTAATGGTAATTTACCGCCACCGCTCGCACAGTCTGCAACTGCATCTAATGGTAATTTACCGCCACCGCAACCACCCACCGTTGTGATTGTCACGCTGTCAGGTTCGAGATTATCGATAGTCACTCCTGTCGAATAGGTTATTTTCAACGGCGTCGAACCTTTTACGCAATCCTTCGATGTGGCAACCCAAGGTTTTTCATTGCTGAATAGAAACTTTAAAATCTTCCAGTTGATACGCATGTCACACCCATTCATCAAGTTTTTGAATAGCCCGGTCGATACTGTCGCGGGCTTCCTTCAGGTCGGTCAGTTCTTCCTTGACACCGCGTTGACCAGGCGCCAACAGCTTCTTCACTGCATGCGCAACGGCACTGCGGGTGACCTTGAACGCATCAAGCACGTCATACACATCAACCCACAGACCGGGCGCAATTTCCCGATCGTATTTGTTGCGGGGTGCCATCCGATCAGCAAGCGGCTTGTCGGCGATCTGCTGACAGACATCAGCACGGGACAGCATGCCGGGCAGTTCTTCAATCGGGTAACTCTCAACCACACGCCCCCTGTGAAACTGAATGCTGATGCCTGGCGGGTTGGCAGCAAGCCCGGCGAATGCAATGGCCGTGAAGTGCGTTGCCCAGTTGGGCACCCATGATTTACCGGTCATCGTTCAACGCCTCCTTCAGTTCAGCCATCGCAATCAGCTTCTGTGATGCCGTTACATTGTCACCCGTGTCGCTGACGCCGATCGCAGCCGCCCGCAACCGTTCATATTTCACCGACAGCTTGCGGAACCGAAGTTCAGCCTCGCTGATCAGCTCAAGGAAGTAATGATCACCGGACATGCCGCCGTGGGGTTTGTGGGTGGCATGCACACCGGCTTCAACACCGATGCTGTTGGCTGCGTGGCGGAAGGCGTCCAACATCGCAGCCTGGTCGTCAGGGGCGTCGATGATCTGCTTAAGGCGGCGCATGTGGTCCCACGAAAGGGACTCAAGGTGAACGGTCGCAAGGCGGTCATATATCCACTGCAGGTGTTCTTTATCGGTTGTCATAGTGATCCCATCCATCCGGCTAATATCATGGCGGCGATTAACATCATCGCCTTGAAGGTTGTGGCGCTTTTGGTCCAACCTGCGATCCATTGCATGTCACTGTCCCTGTTGTTTTGGTGTGCTAACAGTTTATGACGGAACCGTCAGGAATGCAAGTTTATTCAAATAACGGAATCTCTACCGTCTATCCGACGCCTTGTTTTAGGCAGTAGAGTAATCAACGAATTACCAACATCTCTATCACCATGCAAATCAACGTATCGTTCACCCGCACCATTATTCCTGACATCTACCGACCCGCAATAAAGAACACTTATTTCTATGTTTGGTGGCATAGCATTCAGGCAACGCAGTAGTCTTGTGCACCATTGTTTTTCCGCTTTCGTTAAAAGCCTATCGTCGTCATTACTCATTGAATACCCCCTTGATCCGATGCCGTTGGTGCTTTAGCCAGCGCACGGCTTGCCTGGCTGATGGGGGTGACGTTGCCCGCGATGCCGTCAGTGCACGCCATCAGTTGTGCGCCGATGTATCCGCGACCCCTGGTTGATGGCACCTTGTTGCGGTATTCACCCCCACGTTCAACGATGATCTGCTTCATCAATCGGCTGAACATATAATTGTTCATCATGTTCCGGGTGTTGGTTTCAAGGCACCAGTTGCGCCACGCTTCCCACAGTGACCGAGAATCCAATTCGGCGCCGGGGTCAGTGAAGTCCATCCGTTCATTTGCGAACAGGGTCAGCGGGCTTGATGACTGTGACAGTTCTTCGATTGCGTCAAGTGACGACTGCGGCAGTGTGAACTTGCCGTTGACCATTAGCCGACGCAGACCTTCAACCGCCCACGCGGTGATCGCTTCAATTTCAGCAGCTAACCGCTTGCCAAGCCCCAGGTCTTCACGCCCTGTGAAATCTTCGGTGAACTTCAACACCACCCATCGACGGGGTGCGGCACTGCTGTCATCAGCAAGGATTGGCACGCCGTTACAAGCAACCATCAACTTGCAGTTCAACCGACCACGCCATGTCTGTTGTTGATAGTTGATCTTGATGTCGATCGGTTCGTTGGCGGTGATCCGGTTGAACCGGCTATGAACGGCGGTGGCTTCGTTGCGGTCAGGTCGCTTGGCATCACTGTCAACGGCAACCATTGCTTCACGCATGTCAGACAGTGTCTGCTTGGTGTGAAGTTCACCGAAGGTCACAGGCGTCAGACCGCTGCCCAGTATTGAATGAATGACATCAATGATCGTACCCTTACCGCCACGGCTGGCACCGTCCAACGCGATCGCCTTCTGATGATTCAGGTTGTCACTGATCATCATCCATCCCATGATTTCCTGAAGTAGTATTTTGCGTTCCTGTTCAACGTGGAATATTGATTCAAGGAACCGTTCCCATTCAAGGCAGGGGCGACCCGGCGTGTAATCCACCGTCAGTGTGCTGGTGTTGTAGTTGTCAGCATGGTGCGGCTGAACCCCCAGATCAGGGCGCAGCGGGTCGAAGACACCGTTCTTGAAGAACACTTGCTGTGACACTGGTGCCAGTTGCGGAATGCGGCGGGCGACGTTGCCCAGCTGCTTGTGCGTGCCGTCGATGTTGCTGGTCTTGCCTTGACCTGTGGTGCTGAAGGCGGCGCTGACTGCAGCGTTGATGTCGTTCTTCATTGGGCGTTCCCAGAATCGGCCGGTCCACCAATGCAGTTCACCACCATTGCGGGCAAGCCGGTCACCGAAGACAGCCTGAACCAACATTTCAGCGTTGCAGCGGTGGTCACCGGTCACACCGACCAACGGGCTGACCACCACATCACCAAGATGGGTGTCAGCGGCAACCGGTTGCGGGATGATCAGGGGTGCGGATGTCTGTGGGTTGGTGGCTTGCTTGATTTCCCGTTCAGTGATCTTGATGCCATGGGTGCGAAGGGTGCGTTGCAGTGTCGCGGTTAGTGCCGCACGTTGAATGCTGTTGCATGGCAGGTCACGGATGGCTGATGTCAGCGTTTCCAACATTTCAGGCTTGCCGCCCTCGCTGTTGATGCGGGCAATCAGTGTTTCAACCGTGACCAGGTCAGCAGATGGTTCAGCTGTGCCGCCGGCGCCGGGCACACCGAACACCGCAGCGGCCACTGATGACGGAACATATCCGTTGTCGATCGCCTTATGGACCAGGGTGCCCAGTGTGACCGTCGCACGCCCGTCATCAGTGACCGGCTTGACCGTGTCCCATAGCTTGCGGGCTTCAACGGTGTCATAGGCGTCACCACCAGACATTGACCAGTTGTCGAACAGGGTGAAGCCGGTGGTGTCGTCGTCATGATAGTGGTGTTTGAGTGCCAAGCCGACCCGAAGCCATTCATCACGGGAACAGTCAGCATCAAGGCATGACAGCATGCGTTCGATTTCGCTGCTGTTGCGGTCACCGGCTGGCAGTGGTGCGGGGGTGTATTGTTCATCGGTTTCAGCAGACAGTATTTCAATCGCCTGATCAGGCAGCGCCGGCAGACTGTCAATCATCGCCAACTTCATCAAGCCAATAGGGTCATCACTGTCATACCCTTCACCGGCGCAAACATAACCCCGCCCTGCTGCACGGGTGTCAAACCCTTTGCCGATCTGCTTGACGAATAAGTCGGACCCTTGACGAAGGTGTTCGTTGTCGGTTTTGAATGCGTGGTGACAACCGCCGCCCGGTGTGTTCTGAAGAAATGATGATTCCCAGTCAAGGCTGCAATTCAACATTGATTCGATTGCTTCGCGGGTGACGCCTTTATATAGATCAACATCGATGACGAAGGTACCGGGTGGTATTGTGATGCCGACCAGGGGTGACGGCCAATAATTACCAGGCGTCAGGCTTGCACTTGTCAGACCTCCTTTGATGGCGGGTTGCTTATTGTCCCAACATGGGAAGACTGGAAGACCGCACGCGATCAGTTGTGTCGCAATGTCAGGAGTTGGCATTATTGATCACCATCGCCTGACACCAGTTGGTTGATGTTTCCAATGCAGCGGGGGTCATTTCAAGGCCAGTCCCGTCAGCGTCTATTTGCATGACATTATCAACCTGTGATGGTTTAGGTGTTGAGTGAACACTGCCCTGTGGAATCCAACCGTCACGGATTTTCAAGTTGATGATCGCTTCAAGTGTTCTGAGGTGACCGGCGTTGACCACACAGTAACCCTTCAGTTTAATTGACGGCATGCTGATTCACCTCCTGACCGACGGGCCGGCGGTTGTCGGACACCTCCTGACGGCGAAGCTTTTCAGCAACTGCCTGACGGACAAACGCAGCGAACGAAATGTGATTGTTCTTGGCTGCTTCCT
>SDBT01001381.1_pt1 | contig 42639 bp, 35 predicted proteins | sample 2277101 | NCBI WGS metagenome assembly SDBT01 (sample SAMN10404973, study PRJNA504765) | marine sediment metagenome | isolation source: marine sediment core GS10_PC15, 103 cmbsf | place: Arctic Ocean: Southern Knipovich Ridge | collected 2010 | reverse complement strand
TGGATGAGGTCATAGAATATTATAACTATGAAGAACCTAAACTTGGTGATGCGTTCTTAACCGAAGTGTTGAATGCTCTCGACAGAATTGGAAAATTTCCTGAAGCATGGCACTCCTGTTCAAAACGAACAAGAAGATGTCAAACACGGCGTTTTTCATACGGAATCATCTATCAAATCCGAAAAGACGAAATATTGGTTGTCGCAATCGCTAACCTTCACAGAAAGCCTGATTATTGGAAAGACCGAATATAAAAAGAGCCTAATAAAAAGGGAATTATCACTTCTCTTAGATTCTCTCTTGCCTCTTTAAAGGAATCCCCTTGAGCAAAAAATCCCGATGCGCCAGGCACTCTGGTGATTGCTACCTCATTTTCATCCCGAGAATACTCAGCTCCCTGATGGTTATACAGTTTTATAGGGTTGATAGAGTTTATTGAGTTTATTGAGTTTATTGAGTTTATTGAGTTTATTGGGTTTATAGGGTTTGTTGGGTTGTAAGGAAAACTGAAGGAATAAACCATGAAAATATCCGTGCGGATAAAGCGTAATCTATTTATTTTTTTCTTTTTCATATTTTTCTTGTTTTGTAATTATGCTTTGGCTAGGCCGGCTTTAGTGGTAGGGGATATAGAGTCCCTTCCCCTTCTTACCTATACTTCTTACCTTGAGGGGCAACCTGTTCTTTTCTTTACTGAGCAATTGAGTGGAGAAGAGATAACAAGCCTTTTACAGAAGAATATGAACATCGTATTTCCTGGAAGCAACTTTATGGACCTTGTTTTAAGTATAGTAGAGAACTCTTATCGCCATAGAATGCCCGGTAGGGGTGAATCTCTGTCCTTCACGGTCAACAACGAGGCTACTTATGAAATATGGACGACAGAAAAGAATAAAGCGAGAAAGATAATATTGAATGGCACGATAGTAGATGGAGAGAAAGAAGATAAAGAGGAAGGGATAATATGGACAAGGTTAATTAGAGAAAAACTCGAAGAGGGACAACATACTCTCTTTATAGAGGGACTGAAAGAGGTGATAATAATTCCTTCCAAGGAAATTGAGGAGTATGTAGGAAAAACTAAAAGTCTAATTGTTAGTTCCAAAAGCGATGTGGGCTATATTATAGATAATATGGAAGATTACCAAGGAGGGGTGAAAAAGTCGTTTTCTTTATATAAGGATTCTAGCTACAATTTTAAAGTAAATCTGTCCAGAATTTCTTCTAAAATTAGGACTTCTGGATTGTATCTTGAGATGGGAGAGCCTTCAGAGAAGGAAAAGTGGCTCCTTAGTTCTTTAGATACTGATTATAGTTTGTTCCCCTCTGAAGATTTTCTTTTATATGCCTATTTCAATGGAGACTCTCAAGAAGATGAGTTTGTGGAGATTAGGAGAGAAGGAGTAGAAGTAGATCTAGAAAGCTATCCCTTCCTGAAACTAATTTATAGTGTTAATGAAACAGATGTTCAGACGATAGATATTATTGCTGGAATGGACTTCACCGGTAATGGGGAAGTAGATGAAAAAGTCTCTTTGAGAGAAGAGATTACTTTAGAAGATTGGAAAAAGAGCTGGCGAGGAAGTGATGAATTTAAAGGATTCTACCAGTTTGAGGCAAATTTGGGAGAACTTCTCAGGGGAAGATTTCCTGGTAAAGAACAATATTCTCTGGTCAGTTTAAAGATACAATTAAAGAAGGTTCCTGGGTTTGATTGCAGTAAGAGGGAAGGAGTATATAAGTATTATCTTAAGAGTATCGAGCTATTTTCTAACTCAGCAGTTATCATCCCTGTCTGGAGAAGCAATTTTAAAGAGGAAAGAGTGAGATATGAATCTAAGAATGTAGGAAATTACAATTATTTTGTTTCTTCTGAGGGAAGGGTGTCAATCAATTCTTACTTTGATGGAAAAGCTGAAGAGGAGGAATATGTCAAACTGGACCTGCCGATATCCGGTTACAATGTAGATGACTATCCCTTTTTGGATATTGTCTATAAGTGGGACGATACTTCAGTGCAAGATTTTGATTGTAAGATAGGTGTAGATTTTACAGAAGATGGAGTAATGGATAAGGAAATTTCTTTAGGAGATAGAAGGAAGGTAGTTCTAGATAAATGGGAAGAAACCGTGTTAGGAGGTACTATGGATTTTTACGAAACTCGTCTTCCCCTAGAGTGGCCAAAAGGGTATACTACACAATATCCTTCCTTGGAGAGATTTGCGGTGTATAAGAATGGAATCCTGATGAAAACTGCCTGGCGTATATGGAATGATTATGAAGAGTCTGTGGAAATAGGCTTCAAAGGGTATAACCGCGTAGTCATTACTGTTCCTAAAGGGACTTCTCCGGAAGAGAATATATATACGGTGAGTTATCTTTCTTTTACTGGAGAGGTAAAGAGTGCCGCTGATTTCAATGAGCTTCGAGTGAATCTTAAAGAAAGAGTCAGAGAGATTTTTCCGGGAAAGGAAAGTATTAAGATAGTGAATCTCTCTTTTTATCTTAAGAAAGGGGAAGGAATTGATTGCTCTGGTGATAAGAAAGGGATATACACCTTTAGTATAAAAGAGATAAAAGCTTATGAAGTATCTAATCTTTCTATGAAAGATATGGCAAAAGAGGATGAAGCTTCTAGAGCTATACCTTTGTTCAGGATAGCAGATAGGATATACTCTTTGGGAGATATGGATGAGGTAGAAATTAAATCAGAAGGTTTTTTGGGAGAAGTCAAAGATTTGCATCTTGTGAAAGGAGATTATGAATTTTCCCCGCTGGAAAATGAGACATTTAAGATAGACTGGTTCATAATGGAACCTTCTAATCTATCGAGCCAAGATTCGGGAGTGAAGATTGAATTTAGAAAGGTTAATCCTACCAGATATGTGGTTTCTGGAGAGGCAGATAAATCTTTCTGGCTTGTCTTTAGCGAGAGTTTTCATAAGAACTGGAAGGCATATATGAAGAAGGTAGAAATAGAAGATGATGGGGATAGAAGTTTGGCTAAAAAGCAGAGATTTGAATGGTCTGCCCTTATTACTCTTTTGAAAGATTCAGGGAAAAGAGAAGAGCTTAAAGAGCATTATTTGGTGAATGGGTATGCTAATGGATGGTGGGTGCCGATAGAAGCTGATTCTCAGGTAAGGAGGTTTGAGGTTATACTGGAATTTACTCCCCAGAGGCTTTTTGAGATAGGAACAATGGTTTCAGGAATCACTTTTATTGTTTGCATTGCCTATCTGGTGTATTCTCATCTTAGGAAAAAAAGGAGAAAGATTTAGAAAATGGATGAGGAAAAAGAGAAAAGTTCTTTTCTGCATTTTCTGAAAATAGGAATTCTCTTAACCGGAGATGTTATTATTGCTATAGGGGCCTACTCCTTTTCCTGGTATCTTCGCAGTCTATCCAATTTAGGGATCTTTAGAGGTGCTCTATCTTCTGATGCTTTCCAGAGAATTCCTCACCATCTCTGGTTTATTGCTTTGACTCAAATCTTTTTGTTGTATGTAGCTGGATTATACACCACTGAGGCAAAGCCAGAGACAAAGAAAATTGTCATTCGGACCGGTCAGGCTTTGTTTATTCAAATGATTGTCCTGTCTATTTTCTATGCTTTAAGCGCAGGTCCCAGCGGATATCCTCTTTCCATTCTTCCCCTTTTCTTAGTTTTGAATATTCTTTTTTGCATAACCTGGCGAATTCTTGCGAGAGGGATTTTTGTTCGTTTCTCTGGGATAGCCGAACCTAAAGAGTTTGTTCTTACTCCAGAGGAAGAAGGGATGGGAGCCCTTGAGAAATGCAATCTCCTTCTTTCAGAAATCAAGCGACTAAAGGAGAAAAAAGAGGAGCTCCAAGGAAGGATAGAAAGATTAGGCGAAAGAATCTCGTCAGAAAAAAATAGAGAAGAATTACCTAAACTACTTAAATTGAAAAGATATTATGACGGGGAAAGGGCAAAGGTAGCAATAACTTTAGTTAAGGTAGAATCAAAAACTAAGAATGATACAAAACCATTTAAGAGAGAAAGGAGGCGAGTAGAAAAAAGGCTGAATTGGCTTAAGGAAAAGGTATTGATGCTGGAGTTAGAAAAAGAGGTGGAAAAAAATCTACCTGAAGAAGAATATTTGGCTCAAGGGAAGAAATTAGAGGAAGAGATAAAGAATGAAGAGAAGGAAATAAAGAAACTATCTAAAGTTGTAGATTCTTGTGAGGAGCCATTTTTAAAGAAATTGGCTTCTTCTTTCCGGCTATATTTTGAGTATTTTTTTCTTATTAAACTGAAACTTCCATATAAAGTGGTAGAGTTTTTTGGTAAGGATTTTGCTCGCCTTTTCATAGTAGCCTTCATGGTTTTACTTATATCTTGCGCTTTTCTTCTCATACTCAAGAAAGAGAAAATTGCTGAAGAGGTGGCTAATGTGGCCTACTTTTCCCTGGTTGTCGGAGTAGTGATGGAGCTTGTACTGATGATAAAGCAGCGTAAGCCGGCAGGACATAGGATAAAAGATAATGCTCAAAGTAGGAGGTGAAATTAACAGGATTCTTCTTTTACCCGCTGTTGGTGGATATGTTGTTTTTCCCATAATTCTTTCCTTAATGACTGTCCTGATTATTCTAAAGTTCTTTCCTGATTTCCTTAAAAGAGATAAAGACCCCCAGGTCTCTCCTTATTTTCTGTGGATAGTCATAGCCATTTATGGGGCTATTTTTGGGGTTATGTCCATATTAAGATACCTTTCCTTGCACAACGGGATACTTGATTTCGGTGTTTTTGACCGGGCTGTCTGGAATATAGCAAAGAAAGGGGATTTTAGTTTCCTGGCCTTTGGTCATTTTAGTCCGGTATTGATGCTCTATGCTCTTTTTTACAAACTATACTCATCCGGAGTGATTCTGCTGATAGCTCAGACAATAGCTATTTGCCTGAGTGCTTTACCTCTATACCTTATTGCCAGAGATAAACTGAAGAGTAGCTACTACGCCTTATTGATTGTAATCATCTACTTTCTTTATTCGCCGCTGCAATACAATAATTTATTTGATTTTCATACAGACCATCTCATAATCTTGATTATGTTTTCAGGGTTTTACTTTCTAGGGAAGCGCAATGCTCTTGCCTTTGTGCTCGTTTGCCTTGCTGGACTGACTATCAAAGAGCCTCTTATGCTTTCCATAGCCGCTATGGGTCTTTACGCTATGATTCACCATAGAATGTATAAATCAGGAAGCATTGTTCTAGGAGGAAGTCTCCTCTTCTTCTTCTGGGTGATAAATATGATATTGCCTCAGACAACCGGCAGCTCGTATGGGGGAGGATTTGGGGGGAGCTTTTCTTATCTAGGGAGCAGTGTTTTTGAGATAGGCAAAACCCTTATATCTCAACCCTGGATAATTCTACAAGAGATGATGAGTGTCTGGAAGATGGGTTATCTAGTCTTTATTCTCTTTCCTCTTTTGCTTGTTCCTTTAGTGTCTCCTCTATCGCTCATTCCCGCTATCCCTGCCTTAGGTATTTCCCTTCTCTCTCAACTTCCCAACTACTACTGGATTCAACATCATTACACAGCCTCTCTAATAGCTCCTGTATTTGTATCCTTAATTTATGGGCTCAGTTCTTTTAGTAATGGGTCACACTATTTGAATAGATGGTTTAAAAAGTTGTTTTTAATGAATTTAAGCCGAAATTCGATGCTGAGAATCTCCCTCTGGACTATTCTGGTTGTTTCCCTCTATTATAATATTATTCTCAGTCCTTCGCCCATTTCCATATTCTTTTGGAAGAGAATAGGCAATTACCCCTATTATTATAAGAGTTCTTATATAATTAAGGAAAGAGACGGGGTGTTAGATAGGGCTATAAAAGAGTTTATTTCTGAAGAAGCCAGTGTGAGCTCTCAGGGCTCAGTAACTACAGGCTATCTTGCCCATAGAGTAGAGTATTATCTCTTTCCCGATAAAATAGGTGAGGTGGATTATGTGGTCTTGGATAAGAAAAGAGAGCATTTTGTTGGCGATGGGATAGACGAAGAAAGATACAATAGAGAGTTTGAAAGACTTTTAGATACTTACGAGACAGTATTTTCCTATGATGAGATATATATATTCAAGCGAAAGGAGTTATAAAGTGGACCCCAAAAATTGGGACGAAATGATAAGGTCATAAGACAGCAACTAGGATTTTGGTATCGATATATTGGCTTATTTGTAGAGAAGGGAAAGTGGAAAGCATTATTTGCACATCCTATATTGTCCTTTAGTATGTATTTTCTGAGATTCTTAGTGGGTGTAAACTATCTAGTGGGCAGACTGAGTGCCCTAAGGGAGGACCATTGAGCAGTCATTTAAAGGCACTAATAAGGTACCCATTGTTAATTCCCTTTGCCTTAATGTCAGTTCTCAGAAATATATCAATAAAGCCGGACAGAACTTTACGGGGTTCTGACAAACTTGTCGGTTCTCCTGGTGGACATTGGCTAGGGGCTAGTTCTTTACCATCGTGGCGATATGAATGCGGGGCAGGGGTTATTAAAGACGAAATATATGTGATAGGAGGTTTAGCTGTCCTTCCTACTGTCTATACAGTAACGAGAAGAGTAGAGGTCTATAGTACGAAGGAAGATAGATGGCAGAAAGCAGCTTCCCTACCCACAATAATTCATCACCCCGGTGTGGCAGCGATAAATAACCGCCTCTATGTTGTGGGAGGAAATGGTTTTCGTATAAAAGCATGCCCATACGTATATGAGTTCAATCTTCAGGAAAATATCTGGCAGAGAAAGAAGAATATGCCAACTCCTCGAGGAGCACTGGGAGTTGCTTCAATGCAAGGTTTGATTTACGCTGTAGGCGGGGCAACCGCGGTTGGTTGGAAGGCCAAGATCCCCCGAGGAGAGCTAGAAGTATATGATCCAAAGAAAGATGAGTGGATGAGCCTTGAGCCTTTACCAACCCCGCGTGAGCATTTAACTGCGGCAGCAGCAGGGGGACTAATCTTTGCCTTGGGTGGATATCAGAAGAGTCAGTCTGAGTGTTTGGTAACAAACGAGGCGTATAACCCCTCTACTGGAAAATGGGAAAAACGTGCTCCTCTTCCTTTACCTTTATGTGGTTTTCCCGCTGTTGCAGTTGGAGATAGAATATTTATTTTTGGAGGAGAACAGGGATGGGCGGTTTCCAGAGAATGCCATGAATATGATGTTTTCAAAGACCGTTGGATGAGAAGAACAGACATGCCTGTTCCCAGTTATGGCTCGGTAGCAGCAGTAGTACATGGTAGAGTTCATGTCATAGGCGGGAAATCCAAACTTTTCGGGTATATCATGAACAGAGATCACTATATTTTTGTAGTACAGGGTTAATTGCCTGATGAGGATAGTAGTATTCGCCAATGCTTTTACTAGCTTAAGTGGGGGCGACAAAATATTCGTAGAATATAGCCGTTATTGGTTGCAATTGGGAATAGATGTTGAAATTGTTACTAATGAAAAAGGAAGGAATTTTTGCCTGCAGCATGGAATTCCAAAGAGAGACATCCGCGTATGGAACTCTTCCTTCATGGACCGTATGGGTGTCTATATCTCAAGTTTATACAAAGTGGCAAGAGTTTCTATTGGAGGCGTGTTTTTTCGCTCCAGGGGCTGTGATATCTTTTTTTCTGCCTCGGATTTCTGGCCAGATGTATTCCCGGCACTCCTTGCGAAAGTCAGAGCGTCAAAGACAAAATGGTTGGCGGCATGCTATTTGCTGGCACCATTTCCCGATGGCAAAGGATACGGTGAAAAACATGTGCGAGCGTATATTTTCTATTACACCCAAAAGGTCTCTCTATGGCTAATCAGGTTATTTGCCAACGCAGTTATTACCCATTCCCATATTGCTCGAGAATTCTATACTGGAAAGCAATTATCTCCAGGAACGGCATTTGCGGTTCAAGGGGGAGTCGATGTCAAATCAAGTAATTCAGTGCCAAAGCAAAAGACCATATACCATGCTATTTTTGTGGGTAGGTTTCATCCGCAGAAGTGTGTGGATGAGCTAATAGATACCTGGAAAATGGTTCTACAAAGTGCTCCTGAATGTAAATTGGCCCTCATAGGAGGAGGACCTTTAGAAAAAAGGCTCAGAGAAAAAGTAGTTTATGATGATATTGAACATGCGGTTTCCTTTCTGGGTATAGTTGATGGCACACCAAAGATTAGAGTGCTGAAGTCATCCCGTATTTTCGTTTCGGCCTCACGATTCGATAGTGGCAATATAGCTTTAGTCGAAGCTCTTGCCTGTGGTATCCCGGGTGTTATTTATGATCTTCCGGGGTTATGTTATTACAGGGGTGTGATAAAGATTCCCTGCGGCGACACCGAGGCTTTTGCGAGGGCAGTCTTGGACTTACTCGGCAACGAAGAAATGTACCAACGCTTGAGTAATGAGGCTGAGATTTTTGCCACCCCTATGGATTGGCGCGTCAGGGCACGTGCAGCCCTGGAGTTTATCGAAGGGCTCTAAAGTCACCGAACATTTACCCCGAGGACAGGAAGTCAAAGTGTTAAAGAAGATTCACCAAATCTTAAAGAAGAAGGGCGAATTGTTTCTTTCAGTTCCAGCAAACAACTCCTTTTCGAATATTTTTGATCCAGTTTGGCATTTCGGTCATAAGCACTATTCTCCCAGATAACTAGATTATCTATTCGAAGAGACGGATTTTAGAGTAATCCAGACTGAATATGGCGGTGGTTTTTATGAATAGAAAGATGTCTTTTAAGGGTTCTATTGATAAAAAGAGAGAAAAAGAGTATTTGGAGAAGAGTGGTTTTGTAACAATGGTAAGAGAGTGGGATTGGGGTAGGAGAGCTGAAGAGATTTTTGCAGTAATCAAAGGGGCGGTATGAAATTTAGGAATAACTATGAAATCAGTAAAATGCGCTCTATGTTCTTCAAATAATTATGAAATAATATCGAAAGCCAAAGACTATCATTATCATTTAGCCAATAATAGCTTTAATATGGTAAAGTGTAAGAATTGTGGTCTAGTCTATCTAAATCCCAGACCGAGCAAAGAACAAATAAACAGCTTTTACCCAAAAACAGAAATATATTACAGCACCAATACTTCTCCTTTCGCAAAAATGATAAGTAATTTCTTTACTCCACGCCGGATTAGCAGCGCGACAAAATATAAGAAACAGGGAAAGTTATTGGATGTTGGATGTGGAGTCGGTGATTTTCTTGTTAACATGGAAAGAAAAGGCTTTGAGGTCTATGGCGTTGACCTCTCTTCTGAAGCATGCAGTATTGTTCGAGAAAGACTGAGAAAGAGAGGAAAAACCGTGGAGAAGATATTTAATAGGGAATTGGAAGAGTGTTATTTTCCCGATAATTATTTTGATGTAATTACCTTATGGCATACGTTCGAGCATGTGTACGATCCGCAGGAAATACTCAAAGAAATTTACAGGATTTTAAGAAAGGATGCCGTTCTCTTGATTGAAGTTCCCAACATTAATAGCAGATCGTTCATCATATTTAAGAAGTACGCCGCCTATTTAGAGATTCCTCGTCATGTTTATCATTATTCTTCGAGAACAATAGAGAAAATGTTGAATACGGCTGCAATTAGTGTTTTCGAGGTTGATCGTTTTCCCTTAGCCTTTCCGCTTAGTTTGGGTCATAGTTTCTCGAATTTGCTGAGTAGTTATAAGATTAGAACACCCTTATATCATTTGATTTTTATGATAGTCTGGCCATTACTCATTATTATAACAGCTTTTTCATTCATGGTCCTGTTTAGTAGTGAAGTTCTAAGAGTTTATGCTCGGAAAGGTGATGTTTCCTAGAAGGTTAGGTAGGGCCATAGGGTTGCTGTTTATTTTTCTTGTTGTTGGGAATCCCCCTTAGGCGAGAGAACACTGAGAGGATCCAAAGTAAGAAATGAGTGAGTTATACCCTCAGGATTATTACAGGTCAAGAAACCTGAGTGGAAGAATTATAAGGTCTTACTCTATATTAATGGGAAGGATAAAAGCAGTTGAAATCAGCAAATATTAAGAAGGGCGGAAGAATTCTCGACCTGGGGTGTGGCGCTTGGTGATTTCTTGTCTGTTTTTTATTGCAGGACATGGGAGAGGTTTGATGTAGATATTTCTGATGAAGCCTGTGCAAGATTGCAGAGAAGAGGTGATAGAAATGATAATTTATTTATTGGGTAACGCTATTAGTAGCCCAGGAACAATGGGAGGTAACACCAAAATCTTTCTTGAATTTGCCAAGAGATGGGGTGCTTATGGCCACCAAATAAACATAATCACGTACGAAGGTGGGTTTCGTACCTGTCAAGATTATGGCCTGAAACAGGTTAATTTCATAATTGTTCCGGCAGATAGAGTTAGAAAAAGTGGGAATCCTGCTCTATATCGCACTGTACAGATTATTAAGACGTTGAATCTTATTGGAGGTTTAAAGGAGCAAAAGAATGTAGTAGTTTATTCTGCATCTAATTTTCTACCGGACGTCATTCCAGCAATCGCAATGAAAAAGAAATTTTCGAGCTGTAGATGGGTTGGTACTTTTTATTTGTTTGCGCCAAATCCGTTTAGGGGATTTGACTTTGCGTATGAAAAAAGAACTACACTGCCTACCTTTAAGGTTACACTTTCGTACTTGTTGGACAAAATCACATTGCCCTTGTTAACACGATATGCCGATATGGTTTTTGTCACTAATGATGCAGAAAAGGCAGTGTTTGTGGAGAGAGGATTCAATTCTTCGAGAATTAAAGCTATTTATGGTGGAGTATCTTTGGATGAGATTCAACAGATTCCCAAGCAGGAGATCAAATATGATGGTTGTTTTGTAGGGCGTGTGCATCCGCAAAAAGGAGTAATTTGCCTAGTCAAAATATGGGACTATGTGCGCAGGAAAAAGCCAGACGCAAAGTTAGCTTTGATAGGAAACGGCCCGAAGGATTATATGTCTAGGGTAAGAAATGAAATAAAGGATAGAGGTCTAGAACAGAACATTGATCTTCTTGGTTTTGTTGATGGAATAGAGAAATACAAAATTCTTAAGGCAAGTAGGGTCTTTTGCCATACTTCAGTTTATGACAATAGCGGCATGGCTGCCGCAGAAGCAATGGCTTGTGGTCTGCCTGCTGTGAGATTTGACCTTGCCTTATTGAGGGTTGCATATCCGCGAGGAATGTTGACCGCTCCATTGAGAGATTGCCAGAGTTTTGGAGATAGAGTGATAGAACTTCTGGAGAACCAAGAGATGTATAGCAGACTCAGAAGGGAAGCGACGAGTCTTATGCAAGAGTGGAACTGGGATGATAGAGCTGAAGATGCCTTAAATTTTATAAAAAGAGAGGCCAAAATCCCGTAATCCATCGGCCCCAAGCTTCTACTCATGAAAGTATGGAAAAAATAATTGCATACATTAGCCACCATAAAAGTGAGGAATACGAATCCAACATTTTTGCCAAAATCATTCAGAAGACGCACGCTCACACACCCTTTTATATACCTCAAGAGTCTGGCTGGCTGTCTTTTCCCATGAAAATTGGCTGGCTCGCTTGAAGCCTTTTTTAATCAGAGCAGCTCTTAGAGTTTCATCGGTCAAGATTCTGTGCATAGCTTCGGCAATCTCCTCCACATTATACGGGTCAACTAAGAGAGCTGCCTCGCCAGCTATCTCAGCCATAGCGCCACAATTGGACGTAATAACGGGAACTCGGCAAGACATAGCCTCAAGTATAGGAAGCCCAAAACCTTCGGTTAAGGAGGGAAAGACGAAAACACTGGCCTTAGCGTAAATTGAAATAAGGACATCATTAGGCACGTAGTCTGTAAAGACGACTTTATCTTCTAAAGCCAATTCTTCGATCGTCTTTATCAAAGAAGAATACCCCCAGCCTTTCATTCCACAAAGAACTAATCGATGGGAGATATTTTGGTGGGTTTCTTTCAGTCTCTTGTAGGCATATAACAATCGAGTCAAGTTTTTGTGACTGTACATCTTACCTACCCACAAGATATAAGGGGCATCACTCTTACCTTTATTCTGAACGAGGCCCAAATGGCTTTTATTCTGTAGATCTGATATCTCTGGCTCACTTCCGTGATAGATAATCTCAATTTTCTCCTCAGAAACACCCAAGAATTTAATAAGGTCCCTTTTGGCACTGTGGGAAGCAGTAATAATGAGATGAGCAAGTCTAGCAGATATCCTAAAAGCAACGTTCCAACAATAGCGAAAAATTGGGGGGGCCAGTTCCGGGAGTACAAAAGAGGTAACATCGTGCATAGTAAGGACACAAAGACAGGGTAATACAAAAGGTGACACGCTGGCGGGAGAATGAAGAACATCTATCTTATTCCTCCAGGCTAGAATAGGTAGCACCGCCTGTTCATATAACACCCTTATTGCCAGGAACTTACCTGGAATATTACAGATTATTTGCTGGAAGTTCTTTTGGCTCACCCGAAATAGGTCCTTATTCCAGGGAGCAACAAATAAAATATATTCGTTTAATTTATCTATTTTAACCAAAGCTTCAATTAATTTACTTAGATAAGTTTGTGCTCCTCCAGTCTCAGAAGGAACTGCTACTAATGTGTTTATGCCTATTCTCAAGTTTCACTCCCTCTAAAAAAAGGACATACTGATTTACGGTAAGGGCCTGTTCCTGACTACTTCATAGAATAACTCGGTTTCTCTTGCTATACTACTCCAATCATATCTTTGCGCTAATTTCAATCCCTCATGAATGCATTTATGATAAAGATCGTCATCTTGGAGGAGAAGTAATATCTTCTGGGCGAAATCATCCGGGTTTTCTGGTTCAGACAAAAGTCCTCCCATCCCATTGTCGGTAACTTCGTTAAGGGGTGGTATGTTGGAACACACATAAGGAGTAGAACAAGCCATGGCCTCGATAGTTACTAATCCAAATCCCTCTACTGTGGAAGGGAAGCAGAGAACATGGGATTTTTTGATTATCTTTAAAACATCCTCGTGTTTCTTTATAAATCCCAGGAAGCTCACGTTGCTCTTTAAATCAAGTTCTTTGACCATGCCTTCTAATCTTCTTAACTCTGGCCCGATGCCAATAATATTACATTGGATGTTTTCTATATGATTCTTTATAGAGGAGACTGCTCTTATTAAGATATCCACCTTTTTGTATTCGACTAACCTGGACACACAGCAAATGGTCGGCCCTTTCTCCTTTGACACCCTGATACTATGGCATTTTCTTATATCAACCCCCGAATAAATTAATTTTAATCTGTCTTTTTCCAGGCCGTAGTTGAGGAGGTTTTTCAAAGTAAATCTGCTATTGGCAATAAGATAAGACCAATTTCTGGATAATATAAATCTCTCCAATATCTCCCCCATTATGCCTTGAATTAACCCCACATTATGAATCCATTTTCCTACCCAGACATCATTGTACAAAGCAGTGCAGGGAAGATGTTTTTTTCTAGCAATATAGTATGCAGGTAGGTACGAGATAAAATTGGTACCTTCGATTAAGTCTGCATCTAACTTACTGCCTAATTTGTATGCTTCTTTCATGAAGCTTAGTCTTTCCTTAATGCCCCCTGCTTGGCGATATTCCTGGTGTTTTCCACATCTGATTATCCTTATTCCGTCAAAAGTCTGTTCCCTTGGCATATCTGGTTCCAAGGCCGAAATTACAGTCACTTTGTGTTTTTTGGCTAATTCTCGAGCTACATAGAAGCAGCGGGCTTCTACCCCCCCTCGTATTTCACAATCTTTACTCTGGGGAAAGTATTCAGTAATCATAACTATCTTCATTCTTTATCTCTCTTAGACCATAGTCTAGACAGAGAATGCAGGATAATTGCAGTATATAAAGTGAAAATTGCCAGAATTATCAACAGAATCATAAGCAAAGTGGGCCCGAAAGGAAGATGGCCACTGGCGGCGAAAATTCTTAAGACCCATGCTGCTATAACCATCCCTACACCCAAAAGACAGACACCAATCAATCCGAAAAAAAACAGAGGCCGGGTAAGTTCAAGATGTCTTAATATGCTCATTAGTACACCGGCGCCATGGCTGAGAGGATTCTGGCTAAAAGGTTTATCAACACCATAGTCACACTTTATAGGGACCTCGCAGATATTCAACCCGTAGGTTCGAGCCTGTAGCAATACCTGCGCTCCCGCCGACATTCCGTCTTCTGATAGATGGAGCTGATTAATGGCTTTTCTCGAATAAGCTCGGTATCCACTCTGAGAATCGGTCACGTCGACATGGGCTCTTCGTATAGCAAAGTTCAGGACGTATATACCACATCTTCGATACAGGGGAATTTTGGCTTTACCCATCAGTCTCGAACCTATAACAATATCGAAACCTTCTTTTATTTTTTTTAGCAGAAGAGGTATTTCCTTAGGGTCGTGTTGGCCATCTGCGTCCAGTATCACCATTGTAGTGACATTCAGTTTTTTCGCAGTTTCAAAGGCGGTTTTCATCGCAGCTCCGTATCCTAAGTTTTCCCGGTGTTTAATAACAGTGGCCCCTAACGCCTGGCTGATCTCGCCGGTGGCATCAGTACTCCCATCATCTATGACGATAACCCGATCTACCTTCTGCCTGGTCCGAAGAATGACCCTGGCAATTGACCTTTCCTCATTATGGGCCGGAATGGCTGCAACAATCATATTCTCTCCTTTTTTGAGTTACGGTGAGCAGCAAGATAAATCTGGAATATTTCACTATTCATTATTCGGTCTTTTGACCTACATCTCAATTTTTTCACCCCCCACAACGCTCAACTTCACCTGCTCCAGATATTGTAGGGCTTTTGTTATTGGTCCAATATCTATGAATTCAAATACTCAAATCAACAGGCCTTTTTAACCAGGCCAATGCCCCCGTTCCTCCCACGGAAACAAGAAAGACAAATAACAGTGCTAAAGATAGACTAACCGCTGCTTCTTCAGTTAGCCCCTGGGCCGAGAAAAGAACAATTAAAGTTGCGTCCCGGGTTCCTATGCCAAAAATTGAAATAGGAATCAAAGCAACTAAGCCTACCAAAGATAGGCAAAAAACCAAATAGAAAAATGATATTGGAATATTTAACGATTTGGCAATTAAATAACCCTGAGTATAAAAGACAATATATGCAAATATCGTTATCAATAAAGGAATAACCAATCTTGACTTTTTCAGTTCCTCAATACCTGAATAAAAATCGTTGACAGATTCATCCATCTTTTCCCGGTATCTTCTCAATGTAGTTCGTTTATATGCAAACTGAATTACCCTTCTGGTAAGTTTTTTGCTTAGTAGGATGCCTGTAGCCAAAATAAGCACTAACACTACAGCTAAGATTCCTAGTGATTGTTGTCTGGGTAAAGCAAAAATCAGCAAACCAAGGCAGCCCATGATAATTAACATAAATAAATCGAACAGTCGGTCCACCAACACGCTTGAAAAAGCTTTACTTAATGAAATATTTTTGTCGTTTTTCAGGTAAAAACCTTTGACAAATTCTCCTATCCGTCCAGGAACGATCATACCCAGATACATGCCAGCCAGATACATAAGGAAAACAGCTCTGAAATCATAATTAATATTCTGCATTTTAAGCAGGCACTGCCATCGGTATGCCTTTATTGCGATTAAAGGAATGGTAAAAAGAAGAGCAAGCACAATATAGAAAATCCGTATTTCAGCAAATATAGTCAGAACATCTGAAATATTCACTTTTATTAGAATAAATCCAAATATGACCAGCCCAATTATCCACACATAAGCTTTTTTATACATATGGGCCATTGGAATTCAATACTCCTTGTATTCTTATTGCCCTTTGAGCAATAAGAACATTATACGCCGCAAAATTAAAGAAGAGCCTGATATTAATACTTATGACCTCTAATATAAGATATTAATCCGGAAGCTATTCCAAGATTCACAATTACCATATCTGCTAGTAAGAGAAGGTAGATTATTAATGAAAATAAACCCCCCTGTTCTTTCTTAAGAAAGAACAGATAATCCTTGTTAAAAAAATAGAATAATAAAAGAAGGAATAAGACAAAGAAGCTGCTATAAGCAGAATAAAACAAACCAATTAATGACAAAAAGATTAAGGGAATACATATTGCTGAATAAATTTGACTAATAGGAGTGCTAATAAATTTTTTTTGTCTGAGAATTTCTGTAAACTTTCTCTTTCTTAACATGAGCTTTACTCTTTCAGAACTCCTTAAGAAGTCACTTCTTAATAATTTAAGAAATGATATGTATTTATAATGGTTAATTTGAATATTTTTATTCAGTCTAATCTTATACCCTCGTTCAATAAGTCTATAGCCCAAATCGTTATCTTCAACACCAGCTTTCTTCAATTCGGTGTTGAAACCATTGACATTGAAAAACGCTTCCTTTGTTACAGCGCAAATAGAACCGTATAGTATTGAAATGTACTGAGGCATCTTGAGATAATTGAAGTGAACCCTTAAATTGAAATGCTGACTGGCAATATTCTTAAACTTGCAGAACTTATCGGGCATGCCAACAATCGCTGAAATGTCATTTTCCATATTGAAAGTATCATTTATCATTTTAAAAGTATCTTTTGGCAAGCAAACATCAGAATCTGCGAACAAAAAAATGTCACCTCTGGCTGTTTTTCCCCCTACATTTCTTGCATAGGAAGGACCTTTATTTTCATTTAGCCTTACTAATTTACAATCAAATTCACGGATGATTTCTCTAGAATTATCGGTACTATCATCATCAACTACAATTACTTCAAAATTTTTGTAAGTGGAACTATATATAGATTCCAAACACAAACGTATTGTTCTGCCCCCATTATAGTTTGGAATTACTACACTTATAAATCTATTCATTTGTGTTTACCTCCTGAGGTTCCTTCCAATTAGAATATTATACGCCCCAGAAGTAATTCACCATCAATTTGCAGGGTTCTCTCTTTGACCATTGTGATTTGCCTACTACCGTAGTTTAAGCACTTTAACCCCTGCCTTGATTTTCCGTTGCAACTCATTGAAAGATCTTGTCTTGACTAAATTTTTCATTATGTAGCCAGGTCTGGCGTAGAAGTCCCTATATGCGAAAGCCAATAATTCAACTAATTCGTCCTTAGTAAAAAATTCTCCCCAGTGAGGTGGAATGAAATCCGGTGTTGGATTTTCTGAGAAAGCTTTCCAGTAGTCTCTTTCTATGACCCCCGATTTCAAACCGTCAAGATATATCCTGGTAGCAGGAAAAGGAGTGAGTATGGTGATATGAACATAGTCGGGATCCAACTCTTTCATAAGCTTCAGAGTTTCCAATATATCTTCTCTTGTCTCTCCAGGATTTCCAATCATAAAGTATCCCAGGGTTGATATTTTGCTTTTTTTGGTCAGTGAGAATATCTCTTTTGTTCTGGAAATTGTAATTTTCTTATTTAAGGTCTTTAGAATTTTTTCAGTTCCTGCTTCAACTCCGTAATGTATGCCGCGACAACCGGCTATTTTCAATCTCTCTAGCAACTGCTCATCAACCGTATCAACTCTTGCCCTAATATCCCATTCAATATCGAGCTTCCTTTTTCGCAGCTCATCACAAATTTCAATTACTCGCTCCTTATTCACCGTGAAAGTATCATCATAGACTAAAAACCCATATATCCCCATTCTGGTGCATTCTTCTATTTCATCTACCACATTCTTGGCTGACCGAGCTCTAAACTTCTTTCCCAAATGAGGTCTGGCACAAAAAGTACATTTATAGGGACATCCCCTGCTGGTGAAAGTAGTTGTAATTGGTCTCTTCCTAAGAACCAGAGAACTATATTTCTTATATGGAACAAGATGTCTGGCCGGAAAAGGTAGGATATCCAAATTTTCAGTGAGTGGCCTGGGGCCTGTATTGATTATTTTCCCATTTTCCTTGAAGACCAGACCCCTAATACTTTTCAATTTTCTGTAATCATCCATACAGTCGAGTAAATCTTTGAATATTGCTTCACCCTCCCCTAAAACAAGATAATCCACCCCTTTTAGGTTAATTGTTTCGTTGGGGAAAATATAGACATGAGGACCTCCAAGAACAACCTTAATATTCCTATTTACACTTTTGATAACTTCAATTGTCTTGAGAACATCTACCAGGGTGAGAGCCATCGCTGTTATTCCTATAACCTCAGGTTCTTTTTCTCTGACTATATCCTCAATTTCTTGATAGCTTAGTTCCTCCACCTGGGTATCTAAAACTTCCACAGAATGCTGAGTAAGTTTTTCTAAATAACCAGCTATATATAGTAATCCAAGCGGTGGATTGTATCCTCGCTCTTCTTCAATGAAGGCTGGATTATTGCCGATTATCTCATTTTCTGAAGGAGGATTTATTAAAAGAATTTTCATTATTTAATCCTCTTGTTAACTAAATCAGCGACCATGCCAATAGCCAGTACCTGGATAGCTGATACAAAAAGTATGGCTATTGATACATCCATAACCTTAGGAGTGAAGAAATAACTATACAAGAAAACCCCTATGCTCATAAAAAATAATACTAAACTTAAAGGAATAAATATCTTTAACGGATTGAAATACATAGCCGTTCTTACTATTAACTGGATAAAGTTAAGCGTGTCTCTTATCGGCTTAATCTTTGACTGACCTATCCTTACATGATAATCAACCGGTATATATTTCACCTGATAGCCGTTTGTTAGCATAGCAAGGGTTATGGTGGCTGTAAATGAAAATCGATCCGGCAATAACCGAACAAACTTATTTACTATGGTTTTCTTCATTACTCTCAAGCCAGAATTTAGATCAGGAATTTTAACTCCTGTTAGATAATTTGCTAATCGATTAATTATCCATTTTGCCGGTTTTCTAATCAGAGGGACTTTGACGCTGGCTCCAGTTCTTGCTCCTACTACCATATCATAATCCTTTATATAATTCACCAATTCGGGGATTCTTTCATTGGGATAAGTCCCGTCCGCATCTGTTATGACAACAATCTCATGTTGAGCATTACAGATACCGGTTTTTAGTGATGCTCCGTAGCCTCTATTAATCCTGTGATTAACCACTTTGATATTCGACCTGCCACTCTTCAAAACCTGCATAGTTTTGTCAGTAGAGCCATCATTTACCACGATAATCTCGTAACTCAGTCTACTGCGATTCATTACATCTTCAATCTCCTTTAATACCAAAATAATGGACTTCTCCTCATCATAAACAGGTATAATTATACTGACTTGCAAAGCCTAACTCCTCAAAATTTCCCTGAGCGTGCCAATTGACTGAAGTCTATATCTGCTGTACAATAGGGGCAATATATCGTTTAGTAGAGCGGACTCTGCAATCTAAGTCCCCTCATCAGACCGTATGAAGGTTGACCAATGTTAGCCAAAAATGTTTGATAATCTAGACTTACTAGAGAAATTAACAAGATTAGAATTCGTTACCTTTCTAATCAATGGTACCAATCTTGAAGGTTTTATTATAGGATTACTCGTCTTCGTCATTGCTTTTTCACCATTTGGTTTCGCCATTATTACTTACCTATACCGAAAGGCATCGCTTCCTTATAGGATTTATTTAAGCCCTGCCATCGGCTGTTCTTTTAGCATCGCACTATGGTCCCTTATAGTAACCATCACCCACAGAATAAATTTCTATTTTTTAATTTCCATAATTCTTCTTTTGACCATAATATTGCTGTATGCAATTTACAAAAGAGATAGATCAATTATACAAAAAGAAGAGATTAAAGCAATTTTTAAGATAAAGAACATAATTCCCTTTATCATTTTTCTCTTTTTTTTGTATTTCCTGATGCTGGTCTGCATAAATCGGGTGGCTCCCTGTGACGTTGATTCTCAGCTAAACGGTTATTTTAGTCTTTTTTCTAAGTACGAAAAGAGCTACCCCGATGTGCGTCCCTTCTTAAATGATACAAAACTTCAGATTGATTATCCTCCTGGTGCAAATCTGTTGGTAATTTTTCTTTCCATATTTTCCAATATTCCAATTCAAATCTCTTTACTTTTAACCCAAATAATAACTTTAAGCTTTTCTGGACTGGCACTCTACTGCGTGCTGGGTATCCTTACCTCGGACTTCAAGAACAAAACCTACTTTCTGATTACCGCTACTCTCTTCTTCTTTAGTGGCTATCTGTGGGGACATTTACTCAACGGAGGACAGGTAACGGAGAGCGTAGCGATCATGGTGAATGTCGGGCTACTTTTCTTTTTTGTGATGGCATTGAAGCAGAAAAAACCTACATGGTATGTTCTAGCAGGAATTCTCCTGGGAGCATTAATGCTTACTCATCCAAGGTTCTATAAATGGATGGCTCTGGCAATACTCTTCTTTTCTGTTTGCCAACTAGCCGCACGCGAGAAGAAGGACTGGAAGAACTTCCTAATTCCTTTCATCGTCCTGTTTGTCGGCTTGTTCTGGGCCCTTCCCTGGCTAAGCACCAGACTTTCGTTGGCTTCTGGACACCTCTGGACCTTCAACTGGCAGTTTCTCGATTACCGATATGGCAGCATTCTCCCCATTTTCTTCGCCGTAGGTATAGCAGCAACCGTCCTGAGAAGGAACAATGTTACGGTTTTTCTCTTAACGTGGATTATTTCCACCTTACTGCTGGGAGGATATATGTCCAACACATACGGCAGTTCAATAGTCGCGCCCATCATTTCCGCCTATGGTTTTCACTTAATAATCAATCTTATAGGTCGTTTCTCCCGCAAAATACAGACTAAGCGACGAAAATACCGGTATTTGAAGATTTCGGCGCTATTCTTGTTTTGTCTTTTCTTTTTTGTCACGACGATTCTGGATCCACGATCCTACTTTTCAAATGATCCAATCATTTCTGACGCTGATGTATCTGCCCTAACCTGGCTTAAGAGAAATACCTCATACGAAAATACTCTGATCTTGAATCAGACAGTGCCTCATTATCAAGGTCACTGGGTACCTGTTGTTTCTGAAAGAAGAACAATTTTTTCCAGAGGACTTGCCGGTATTAGTCGCCGCGTGATATTCTCGGATAAAGAATTTGAAAATGCGTATGCGAGTGCAAAATGGGCTTTTTACAACGTCAATGATCCAAAGGCCCATCGAATACTAGAAGAGTTGGGCGTAACCCACATATATTTGTCTGCAGGAATCCCCTTTGGTAATTACCGGACCCCCAAAGAGGTTTATGGATTATATGAAGAATCACCTTTTGTAAAATTAATGTACTCTAACAACGACCCTTCAAAGCTGCACCCGGATTGGAATGCCCCTGCCAAAGTTTATGAAGTCATATACCAAGGTGAGCCGTCTTGGCCCTAGGTTCTGGCAAAGAACTCAGGTCCCCTCTTTTCAATACGATATTGAGTCCTGCATAGTGTATGCGCTGATTTTCTTGATCTCGGTCTTCTCTCATATAATCTAGGTTTTGACAGCTTTGATGTGATACACGGGTGAAATAAACAGGGATACAGGATGCAGACTCTCAACTAGAGAAATGAGGATTCTCCTGAGACCTTTATCTCTCCTAGAACAACCAAAAAAGGGTTTCTCAATTGTTGCTCGTAGGCCTCTCTTCTTCAGGAGTTTTCTTATACGGGTTGGGCTGTGAAGTCTTTCACAGCTTTCTCCGGTAATCGGATTTACGTACCTGAACTCTGGAAGTTTCAATCTCTCGCCTCTTTCCGCAGATTCAACAAAAGACACTATTTGGTCACCACATAACCCCGCACTCATCCGAGCCCATTTATTGACTTTGTCCCCATCCATGTACCTAAAGTTCTTCAAAATAATTCCTTTTCTCGTTTCAAAGAAATTCTTCGGGGCGTCGATTTCCCGTAGTTTGTCTATTTCAATCTCACCATTTTCAGCCTTTCTCTGAAGCCTTCTAGTTTTCCAAACAGTGGAAAGGTTAAGGGGATTGCGGTCATCAATTATATGAAGGACACCTTTGGGTTCAAGAATTTCAATAATTGAATCAAAAAAGGTGTTTATGTCATTTACGTGGGATAGCACATCCCTACAAAATACTATATCTGCCTTTACTCCTTTAGAAAGACTTTCACCACCCTGAAGAATAAAATCAATATTCTGCACTCTGGATTGCTCCGATAACTTCCGAGCAAATCTTATTTTTTCTTCATTATGGTCTATTCCTATAATTTTCATGTTATCTGTAATAATGGACAGCATTATGCTTTCTAAGCCAAACCCGCATCCCAAATCGACTAAAACAGCATTTTGTGGGTTGATTCTTGATAAAAAGACCTTCATTTCATTCAGCTTCCTTATAAGCCTATCCGGTTTAGAAAAATATCCCTTAAAGTAGGTATAAAAATATGGACTATACATCTCTAAAACAGATTGCTTTGGCATTTTGAAAACATTGATTAGGTCTTTTATATTGCCGTATTCCTCTTCCCACACCTCTTTTCCCCTTATCCCCATAAAACCTCGATTTAGCTCGACTCTGTCTCTTCCGGATGTCTACGAAGGACAGGTGCTTAAGTATGAATCCTGCTCGCTTTCATCTAGAAATCCTTTATGTTCAAGGTTCTAAAATAGGTTCTCTCCACTTGAGGTATTATCTTTTCCCAAGAATATCTCTCGAGCACATACGACCTACATTTTTGCTGAATTTGCTGCAACTTTTGCGGATGATCCACGTACTCAAGAATCTTTCGAGCAATTGCCAGTGGGTCAATATCCTCAAACAGTAAATCTCTGTCGAGATTGCTAAGAATCTCAATACTGCCCCCAATAGCGGTAGCAAGCACTGGTGTTCCTGACGCAAGCGACTCTATGGTAGAAAGCCCAAAACCTTCCAAGGTCACCGAGGGCAAGACAAACAGGTCCGCTGCTTGATAAAACAAGGGAAGCCTCTCTTCTTCCACAAAGCCCAGCAATCTGACGCACTCACTTAGTTTCAGTTCTTTGATCACGCTCTCCAGCCCCTCTTCAAGATATCCTGAACCACCTATGAGTAGGAGAATGTTTGGGTTCTTCTTCCAAACATAAGACACAGCCCTAATTAAGTTTTCCAGTCCCATTCTCCTAACTAACCTTCGAACAGTCAGGAGAACGAATTTATTTGTTGGCAACCCTAATTCTATCTTGACTTTCTCCTTGTCTTGGGAGGGCCCGAACCTAGTAACATCACAACCTCCTGGAATTATGACTGTTTTTGAAAGAAACTTTTCTCCATGCTCCTCCGCAATTTTGCGCCTCATGAATTCACTTCTTACTATGATTACTTTACTGCGGGAAAGACATGTTTTTTCAATGAATTTGAGTGCTTGGCTATAGATATTCAGTTTAGACTTTTGAAGAATCTTATTTGACAGAGTATCGCTACCATCGCCAATATTTGATCGATACTCCTGACCAGAAGGGCTGTGCAAGCTATAGACGGTAGGAACAGACGCTAAAAGATTTGAAACAAGAATGCCAAATGCTTGAAGAGGCCAATGAAAGTGGAGGATATCGTAGCAGTATTGCCCACATAACTTTCTGAAGAGAGTTGCAGATTTTAGGATATCGAATATTCCACTCTTAGGCCTATTGCTTCTTTTGATTGGGTATCTGAAAACTACCATATTGTCAACAATCTCTTCTTTTAGGGAGTAATTTCGCCTGCTCTGCGGAACTAATACATGCACCCGATGACCTCTCTGGGCCAATCTTTTTGCAGTTTCAAAAACAATGCGGTGGCTTCCCCCCATTCGTTCAGGAACTATTCCCCCAGAGGCTATTAAAATGTTTAGCTTCTTAGCTGAATTGCTGGTTTTCATCGGATCCTTGTATCTTCAAGTAAAATATCCAAACAGACCCTTTAGGTTGATTGATAGCACCATTCAAAATGGATGTTTTCGAACTTGCTAAATGGACCCAAGTAAACTTTTTGGCATACTCTATGCCGCTCAGGAAATTGGCGTGAACCTGGAACAAGCTCAAAGAAATCACTATTCATATAAAGCCAGAATTTCGTCAAACTGTTTAAAAATCTTCTTCCACGAGAAGCCTCTAGCAGTCTCTCTGAGGTTCTCTCTGTCCTTTTTGTCAAATTCGAGGGCCTGGTCTACTCCCCGCAGGAATTCTATCGAATCATCAGCTAGAATAGCATAAGGCGCCATTTTTCTTAGAGCTCCGTGAGATACCGAAACTACGGGAAGTCCAGAAGCTAGATACTGATAAAACTTAAGAGGTCGTTCAACTGTGTCCATGCGGGGTAGATTCTTGAAGGGTATCAACCCAACATCAGCATATTGCATGTATGCGGGTATATCCACATAGGGTCTGGGCCCCAAAGTGTAAACATTTTCGGGCAACTTGGCTGAGACGTAGCCTGGACCCACAATGACAAAGGATACATTCCTTTTCTGTTTCGCAACGCAACTCAATAGATCCCAGTCAAACCAAGAATCCGTAGTTCCTACATAAATAGCTATGGGCTTAGGGATTTTCTCATATTCTACCGGAACCGGATAGAATCTTGAGAATTTATCCGTATCTACGCCGTTTGGAAGCAGGTGAACTCCTTCCGGGGTTCCTCTTTTTCTTACGGCATAATCATACAGGGGTTGAGAGACGGGCAAAACCAGATCCGCTTTCCTCAGAATCTCACTCTCATAATTGATCATCCCCTGGGATACGGTGTCAAAACCAGGGACTAGATCACTTAGCCTGTAGACTACTAACTGTGCCGGTATTTGACCATAAATCGATACCCCTCCTGTATCAAACATAGTGACATCGACAGGACCAACCTCTCTCAATAATCTCCTCATGGGGGGATATGAGAATTTCAAATAGTCTCTGGCGACATAGTAATTATCCAAGAACGGTATTACTGCCGAGGGATGAAAGAGGCTCAAATAGACGTAATTGGTGAGACAGCCGCTGCCAAACCTGTATTCTTCTCGTCCCTTTAGCCATACACAAAGCTTCCGCAGTTTGGGCCTGAAGTACCAGGGATTAACAATGAGAAGTACGGAAAACAGAACTGTCAAAAAATAAACTGAGGAGCCCATCTCCAAAAAATGCTCTGAGAAAAAATGTAGACTCACCCTGCGTGCACCCTTCCACAAATGAGAAGAGCCTATAACGACGTTCCGTTTTCGGGACATAAACTCTCCCTACCCTATCAGTCTCTCGGCAATTCTTTGCCCAGAGTCAACATCTTCTCAAGCAATCCTGTCTCCCACCCCAAATAGCATTTCCCGCAACTTTTTCAAGCTTCTTTTTTTCTAAATTCGCCATCTGAAAATTATTATAAGAATTAAAACTGGGATGCAATCCTACCTCAAAGCCTTCTTCTTGAAGGGTTTTAATTAAAGAAATAATATAAGACTCCTTCATTGAATAACTTGCATCATATTTAGTGTTTCCTCCACTCATAAAATAGAAAGAAGATTTGAGTCCGTACTTGCTTTCCAATTTCATTATATAACTAAAATTATCGTAAGGGTCTTTTGTTTCCCCCTGCTTAATCTTTATATAGTGATTTATCCTACTTATAGCTAGATTTCGATTCCTTTGCTTTAATATGTCTCTTTCCATCGTCTTAAAAAGCAGCTTCCGTGATTTCCATTTATATAGACTATCTATATTATGCACCAAAACTAATTCAAATTTTTTTCTCCTCGTTTCTAAGCTCAATATTTTCAAGATAATATGAATTGCTTCTTATAAAACGGTTTTAATAATTTTTTTATATACCTCACGCGTCGTAACATTGCGTCTTCGTTAGGATAGTATAGGTGTGACCTTGGCTTTTCGTGCATTAATTCTTCAAATTCCTTCTCAGAAAATCCTAATTTATTCAGTACATATTTTTTGTCTTTTTCAAGTAATTTTAGTGGATATAGATCTTTTTTCATCTCTTCAAGCACTTCCTGCCGAGTCATTTGGCCAGAACAAATCAAGTTGGAAAAATGAGCTCTTCTTTTATCAATCCCAAATTTCTTAGGAAGAATATATAGTTGACAGAAGCGAGTAAATATAGATTCGTAATGTTTTCCACCATAATATTTCCAGTTTAATTCCTTTTCAAGAATTCTCATTGCTTTTGCCTTATTATACTCGACATAGTCGAGAATATTTATTGTTTTGATTCCAATGAGTCTTTTGTAATATTCACGCTTTAATGTGCTAACAAGAGGAAAACTTTTTATTTTCCTCGTTCCAAATATCTTTTGAATAGCCTTAATATTTCTAGTATCTGATTTACTGTAATACCATAACCTTGGCATTATTACTTCTGTAACAATATTGCAACCAGTCAAAATATATTTAATACTTCTTTTAACAGCAAGTTTGTGAATCGCAGCGAAGATAGCATGATCCGTTAAAACTTCAATATCTACAACTGATGCTTTAAAGTAAGATCGCTGCAGATCTCTAAACTCTTCCCAATCAATAACACATGTATATAAATCAAAACTGAGTTTCTTAACAATATTCTCAATATTTTTGACTGCCACTTCTGAATCCCACGTATTATCAACATGAACAGTCAAAGGTCTTAATTCTAACTTTTTTGCTAGATATACAACATATGTACTATCTACACCACCACTAAGTCCCAAGATACAATCATATTCTTGATTTTTTCCCTGTTTCTTGATTTCATTAACTATTTCACTGAGTTTCTGTTTTCTCTCTTTGCCTGTAAAAACATATTTTTTTGCAATTTCATCATATCCTCTACAATGATTACACACCCCATTCCCATCAAACTCTATATCGGGGTCCATCGTATCCATAATACATTTCGTACATATTTGATATTCCTTTTGCACACTCATTTCCTTTCTAATTCAAAATTTTTCAAATTCTGCAATTGCAGTACAGTTGATTCTGCATTCCTAATCCCGTAGTTAACAATTACCGATATGATAAAAATACTCTTTAAAATCATAAACCAATCAAGTTGTTCATAAAATTTTGATAATTAGCTTTCCAATTAGGCTCCCATATATAACCTTTGTTCACTTTATTATCTTCTGAATTATATGTTTGAATAATATTAATTAATTCTTTTACATTTGAGAATCTTTTAATTATATTTTGGGGAACATGTAAATCCGTTATAGGCTGGTCAATTGCGAAAATATATCTGCAAATGCCTATTGCTTCGAACAAGGCAGTGGAAATCTGACCTATTACGAGATCAGTGTTTGACAGGCTCAAATATACGTCTTTTTCAGTATCTATTTTTATCGTATCTCTTACAAGAAGCTCAGAATATATATTTTCTATTATAGGGAGCTCGCTTGGATGAGGTCTAAATGAAATATCATATTTATTGTTATTCACTATAGAGCTGATCTCTATGACTATTTTCTTCATTATATCGGGATTTGCTGAATCAGAGATAATTAATATTTTCATTTTAGTCTTATCTTGGTTATCGAGACTTATTTTTTTTGTATTTTCGGAATAATTTGGGTTACCGATCGTTATTTTTTTAACTGGCAGATTTATTGACTTCTTCCAATATTTACCATAAGTCAAGAAATAATCAGGTAAATATTTTTTATAAACACATGAATTAAGAATAGCTGTACCATAATTATATGCAGCCTGATTTTTAGAAACCATACCGTGTTGTGGTTCTATAGTTATAATATTCCTTGCTTTAGCCCATTTTAAGATATAGCTTCTTCCTCCATAACTAGCGTCTTCTAAGAATACGACTTTTGGATTAAATTTCTCAAATAATTTGTTATACAAACAGTGATATATGTTCAACCTTTTTGAAGTTCGCAATAAAATGTTCTCTATTATATCTAAGTCCGACTTCTCAAGTTTATAAGGGAAATTTCTTTTCAAAAAATTCATAAGACTTTCTATTTTTTTAACATCCCTTTCATTTAACCTGGCAAACTTTGATCTAATATAAACTTCAACCTTAATAAGATCGTGATAACAAACATTTGGGAATACCCTTGGAGTATAATATTTTCTTCTGACAGAATCTTCTATCAATAAAGTTTTGTCTTTATTTACAAACGCAAAATAATCACTCACTCTATTAAAATATTTATTTCCTCTTTTTACGTTTGTAATGCCAGAACAAAACATCAAAATATCATACTTTTTTTTTAAACTGTTTTTATAAGGATTGTTTATAATTGTGTTCCTAAGATATAATATCTTATCGGTAAAACTCAATTTTTCTTTTGATGTATTTTGAAAATTGACAAGTTTATATTCTTTGTAAATTGGTATCTTATGTAGAATAACTCTTATAAATGGCCACATAAGAATATCATCAAATTCAAATCTAAAGTCAAGGATTTTTGGATTGTTTTCAATAGCTAAAGAGTCTTTCAAAGTTAACATTTTTTAGCAAACTCCTTTATTACTTGTTTTTTTAAAAAAACTAAACCATGGCATCTTATATACTTTTGCACTTAATATCCAGGTTAAAATAAAACTTATAAAGAAAGTGATTGTTGTCGCCTGAGCTGCGCCAATTGCGCCATTGGCTTTTATCAGGAAGTAGTTTAGTCCTATATTAATAACTGCTGACATCAGTGTAATCCAGGCTAGAATATAGGTTTTTTTCATATAGAAAATGTAGTTAACTACCATAAAATACATTCCGTTCGCTGCATAACCCAAGGCTATCCATACGACATACTTGTAGGCAAAATAGAAACTTTTGCCCACAAAGAACTTTAGAAAATATGGGGCAATCAAACTTAGGGCCAGCGCCAGAACAATTATGCCTCCATCATATAGATAAGTAAACCTAACGATTTGAACTTTGGTAGAATAATCATCTTCTTTCAGTTTTTCAAACAAAAATGGAGACCATGCCTGATTAAATGAGATGGCCAGCAAGTTTATGAGCATTCCTATTTGATAGCCTACTACATACAAGCCAGTTGCGGCGACACCAACCATAGAATTGATGAATATTCTGTCGATACTTGTCATTATCCAGCCACCTAAAGCGTGAGGGATAAGTGGTATGCCAAAAAACAAAACATCTCTAATATAGCCTTTATTGAATGAGAAATCTATGTATTTCTTCTTATAGATTATGAACACACTTATGAGGGCAAAAACAATAGAGGTGGTGATGACACCCACTAGTCTTCCTTGCCAACCCCAGCCTAACACAACAACAAAGAGCAGAGAAAGACTAACATTGACCACTACTTGTGCGATTTGGAACAAACCATAAGGCAAAGGTTTTTGTTCTACCCTCCAAAGAGTAAGGGTGAGCATGCTAATAGCCTGGGACAAGGCCACGATGACTACAATGGGTAACCAACTTTCGGGGAACTTCACCAGATGAGAAAGGAATCCTTTTGAGACATAGACTATGCTGAACGTCAAAAGAAAACTGACAAGTACAGTAAAAATCACATTACCAATATAACTCCTCAGCTCTTGTTTATCTAACTTGAAAAAATTTACTGCTACCGCACCACGGGTGCTTAACCCTACGAATACTACCATTATTGCCAGTATCACCTGAAAAGTTGCAACAATACCATAATCTGATGGGGTTAGGTATCTAGTTAAGATAGGCAGGAAAAAGAACGGAATAGCCATCACCACACCAGCAGAACCTGCGTAGGTAAGACTATTCTTAAAAAGTTTATGCCTAAAGATATATGAGCCTATTTTCGGCATTTCAAGACTTTGCTCTTCAAAAAATGCTGATAAAGTTTGGGAGCTTCGATTATTCGCAAAGTTCTATGACATTCTCAATTATATAGTCGACCTGGTCACTACCTAGTCCAGCCCATATTGGAAGATTAATCAATTTCCTCCAAGTTTTCAGACTTGCCGGATAGTCATTCTCTCTAAAACCAAACTTATCTCGATAGTACGGCTGAATATGAATGGGAGGGAAGCTGAGACGAGTACCTATACCTCTATCTTTTAGCTTCGCTACGACATCATCCCGATTTACGCTGTCATCCACAGTGATAGTGTACGTATACCACGCATGCCTGGTGACATATTCAGGAAGGTAAGGAATGAATATATGTTTACAATCTCTAAATCCCTCATTATACCGAGCCACAATTTTTCTCTTTTGTTGAAGTACCCAATCTATTCTCTTGAGTTGCTCATTGCCGAGAGCAGCAAGAATATCAGTCATTCGATAGTTATAACCTAACATTACATGATTATAGCGACCGTCCTGACCCTGGTTTCTTATGATCCTCATTCTATTAGCTAAATCGTCATCATTAGTGGTTATCATTCCGCCTTCTCCGGTGGTAATATTCTTGTTAGGGAAGAAACTGAATACGCTTACAGGTGCAAACGAGCCTATTCTTCTACCTTTGTACCTGGCTCCCAGGCTTTCAGCACTATCTACAATTACTTTTAGATTGTGTTTACCTGCAATTTCCAAAACTGAATCGTAATCAAAGGGCATACCATTCATGTCTACAGGAATTATTGCCCTTGTTTTGTCTGTTATTCTTCTTTCTATTTCCTCCGCGGTTATATTGTAGGTGTCTGGGTGACATTCGGCAACCACCGGCACTGCCCTCTCATATATACAGACATTAGCAGTTGATACGAAGGTTATATCGGGCACTATTACTTCGTTTCCATCGCTAATACCTGAAGCGATTAATGCTACGTGCAAAGCTGCGGTTCCGCTACTAACAGCAATTGCGTGTTTGGCGCCTACGTATTCAGCAAAATTCTGTTCAAATTCCCTTGTTTTTTTTCCCATACTTATCCAACCAGATAAAACCACATCATAAACCGCCTGGGCTTCTTCGTCGCCTATGCACGTATCTGCCACGGGAATGTCATATTTTTCCACAACAACGCTCCTCCTCACTCTTTCCCATATTTTGGTGTTACCTCCTTTCCCGCCTCCAATATTCGACATACCAATCGCAAGTTTTCCTCAGTCCTTCATCTAAAGTGACTTTCGGATTGTAGCCAATTGATCTCAGTTTACTAGTATCAGGACAGCGCCTAGAAGCGCTTCCTCTTCTTAGGTCCCCTGCTTTGGTGTATACCTGTATGCCTAAGTTGCTGGCCACTTTATGGGCGAGGGACACAATGCTGACCTCTTCCTCAGTTCCCAGATGGTAGACTTGCCCGTCCGATCCTTTCTCAGCGCAAATCACCAATCCATCTATAGCATCATCGATGTAGCAGAATGCTCTTGTTTCCCTTCCGCGACCCTGTATTGTAAAATCGATCTTGGTCTTTGTAAGATTATCACTTAGCTCAAGCATCTTCATTATGAATTCAGGTATCACATGTTCAAAACCCATATTAGGTCCATAAATGTTATGCGGACGAACGATTATTGCGTCTATATCTGCCTCTCTCAGGTAGTTGAACACTAGCAATTCGCTAATGATTTTAGCACCGCTGTAAGAGAACCGGGGATTCCGCACATCTGGTATGACCACTCGCTCGTCTTCACTGGTAGGGATGTGTGTAGGTTCTTGATAAACTTCCGAAGATGAAAGAAGGATGTATCTTTTAACTTTGTGCTTTAGAGACGCTTCAAGGGTATTAAGTGCTCCTTTTACTCCAACCTCAAGAACTCTGTCCGGGATCTCATAGAAATATCTGGTTCCGTTTATGCAGGCTAGATGAAACAGCCATGTAATGCCTGAAACGGCATCGTCTACCGCTTGCGAATTTCTAATATCTCTTTCAATGAAATCTATTTGATTGCAATAGTCACCTAACCGATCAAGGCTGCCCCTCCAATTATTATCGAAAACTCTCACTGCATACCCGCAATCTACGAGTCTTTTGACAAGGTTGGAACCAATAAAACCTGTCCCCCCTGTCACTAGCACCTCATTCATTACCGATACCCCCATAAACTATTCCCGGAAGTCTTTTTATATCCTCAGGCTCAAAAATGTGCCATCCATCGATAAATACTGCAGGTTTATTCGTCCTATTGAGAAGCAAGAGTACATTTATGTCTTCGTAAGACTTGTGGTTATTCATTATTATTACAACATCTGCATTATCAAAGCCCTCTTCCAGGTCACAAGGAATCGCGCCCATATCCTTTATCGCAGAATGTTCAACTACTGGGTCATAACCATAAACCTGTCCTTTCATTTCCAAAAATCTCTTAACCACAGGAATTGTGGGTGAATCTCTTGTATCGGCAGTCTCCGGTTCTCCTTTGAAAGCAAAACCTATGATGAAGATTTTTGAGCCTTTGACTTCTTTTCCATTATTCACCAACTTGTTTACTACCTTATCAACCAAATGCGTCGGCATATATTCATTAATTTCCCTTCCCACTTCAGAAAGCTTTGCTCTTTGCTGCACTTTCTTGGACAAATCAATCAAAATATAAGGGTCCTTGGTAAGACAGGCGCCGCCAACGCCAGGGCTACAGGTAGGAACTTGATTTCTATCATATCCAAGATTCACCGCTTTTACTAACTCTACCATATCAAGTCCCAGCTTCTCGCAAATAAGGCCCATCTGGTTTGCATAGGCAAACATCACATCTCTATAAGTATTGTCAATTAGTTTACACATTTCCGCACTTTCAAGACTACCTACATCAACTATGGTACGAGTAACCTCATTAAAGATCCTCGAGGCAAGTTCAGTTGATCGGTCATTTAATCCACCCACTATCTGAGGAAGATTCCTAACTTCCTTCAGAGCTTTTCCCTCGATCGTCCTTTCGGGAGCGACTGCTAAAAATAGATCTCCATTTTTCGCTCTCAAGCCAGATGCTTTTTCCAGTATAGGCAATACCACATTCCGGGTTGTACCAACGGATACTGTAGAGCGCATTATAACTAAATTGTTCTTTTTTATCTTCTTAGCTATGATCTCTGCAGTATTCTTCACGTAATCAAGTTGGAGTTTCATGCTCTTTCTATCAATAGGCGTCCCCACGGTTATGATATACATATCAAAGCTACGATGCCCTATATCGTCCAGGATTCTGAAATTCTTTCCAATGTGTTTGTATAGCATCATATCGAGGCCTTTTTCATAGAAATGGCTCTGCTTTTGCATCAATCTTTTTCTAATCTTCCCATTTGTGTCGAAACCTGCAACTTGAAAACCAACGTCTGCCATGCTTGCTGCTAAAGTAAGACCTACATATCCCATACCTAAGATGCATATTCTCAGGCTTCTTACGTTGTAGAAGGTCTTTTTGTCAGCAAACGAAACGACACCCTTGACTCTATCATCCAAATCTATGACCGGGATAAATCTGATTTTTTCATTAAGCAAATTAGCAATTTGTTCAGGAGGTAAGTTTTCGCTGGCAATAAGGGGATCCTTATTGGCGATGCTCTCTATTGGCTCATCCAAAGCATAGTCATTTATCAAAGCTCTTCGGATGTCACCGTCAGTTACTAAGCCCACGAATCTGTCCACGTCATCTACAATGAGTGCCAATCCCATTTCGTTTTCGTTTATCAGTCTCATTGTTTGCTTTATCGTAGATGACCTGTTAATCAATAGAGATTGAAAATCAATCATGGAATACCTCCTCCAATTGTTCATATTGATTGCGTATTTCTTTTACTTCCAGATCTCTCGACTCAAAAACTACAGGTATTATTTTCAGAGCTCTTTCTCTAAGATAATCTAGTATCCAACTGTTTTTTGAAATGGGAAGATGTTGATCTTTTGTACCATCATTTTCAGAAATATGTACTGCAAAGATTCTATTGGGAACTTCATCAAAAAAATAATCCAAGAACTCATATTTGCTGAAACCTAGGTAATGGCAAGAAACATTGAGATGTCCAAAGTCAATTAGAACACCTAAATTATCATAGCGGCCTAAGCGCTCAAACATTTCAACAAATTCTTCTTTCTCACACATTATAGATACATTGGTAGATTCATCTATCGGGAACATATTTTCAACTCCAATAGAAACCTGATGTTCGGCAGCAAATTCACATAGTTCACGAACTGAATCAAGTAATATCTCAAAGCTTTTTTGCCTTGGAACCTTATGATTCCCGGTTGTTTGGAAATAACCGATTGAATCTTTTTCTGGCTGTAGAGTTTCGACATAACCTGCATGGATTGTGTACAAACCAACCCCTAGCTTTGCAGCGAGCAAGATAGATTTCTTAGCGAGTTGCCGGCTCTCTGTGAGAATCTTTGAATCTGAAGATGCGATGTTCAGCACAAAGGGCTCCTTAGCTGGAGGAAAATAGTTATGCACCAGATAATTCAGTCCATATTTATTCTGACACTCTTTCAATCTGGGAAAGATATTATCACGATAACTATGTGCCGAACCAAGCTCTATATTTTTAATACAATTATAGACTAGAACGCCTAAAACACTGAAGATATCGCTATTATTTCTTAAACAGCTTGTTGAAACAAATATACTCATGGTTTTTCATATATATATTGCAGAGTTTTTAGATTTCCTCTGTTAGGGCTTCTTCAGGATTTTCCAAAGTCTTTTCTCACGTTAAGCAGGCGTGCATCATCTCCGCTCTATAGCCTCGCTTTGAAATCTTATTTGATTCTGACCTGTCTCTCTACCCAAAAGGTCAGATGGACAAAAGGGCTCTACTTGACTACCGTAGGACCGAACTAAATCAATTTGCACGCACCCATCCGTAGCAGCTACAATAATTCGTCCCGCATCCCAACTCACCACGGTTCCCGGTTCCGCGTTCGCCTTTCCTGATAGCGGAGTGACTGCTAAGATCTCCACCCTGTCGTCATTCAAAAAAGTATGAGCAGCCGGGAAAGGATCAAAGCGAATAGCGCGCACAAAGTCATAAATACGCTGAGGTGGCTGATGCCAGTCAATCAAGCCGCCAAAAGGTAGCTGGCGGGAATAGTACGTAGCTTGCGTATGGTTCTGAGGTACCGGCTGAACATTACCGAACACAAGCTTGGGATGGGTTTCACAGAAAAGGTTAAAAGCCACATCGGTAGCCCGCTCGTAGAGCACACGACCAGTATCGTCCGATCGTATTGGTAGCACGCGTTGGGCAACAATGTCTCCTGTATCTATACCCTCATCAACACAATGAACGGTGATTCCGGTTTCCGTCTCGCCTTGAATGATAGCCCACACCAGAGAGAAACAGCCCCGATAACGAGGTAAAAAAGATGGATGAACGTTATATGTTCCTAGACGCGGGATATCCAGGATCTCCCTAAGGATAATGAACCGTGTGTATAGCGAGTAGATAATATCTGGCTGTCGTTGTCGCACCCAATCTAGGGCCTCTGAATTACCACACAATGTTTCAGGCGTTAGCAGGTCCACTTTTAACTGTCGAGCCAGCTCCTCAACCGATGCATACCAACACAAGGGACCTGGTTCTTCGTGATGGGCAATGACACCAACAACATTTTGCCCACCTTCATGAAGATATTGAAGACATCCGCTCCCTAGATTATGATGAGCGATAAGAAGGATACGGACGCTCATGTTAAGTCCTCCAATCGCAGAAGTTCATCGAATTTGATGTCTCTCTTAGTCTGACGTCCTATAACCAGCGGCAGGTATTCAGGTGCTAATCCGTTCCCCGGTCGCTTGATAGCGATACGCGACTTTTCCAGAATCGTACCGGCTGGGATATCCTGCGCGGCCACCAGGCTACGCCGTAACGCAATACGGGTATCCTGCTCCTCATCGGCGGGTTGCTTGCGGGGCGACCCAAGAGCCACTGCTGCATTTCGAATATCTCGAACGTATTGTCGCAATTCGTCCGGTTCAATAGAAGCGGCTTGATCAATACCTGGCAAGTCGCGGTCTAAAGTAAAGTGCTTTTCACAAACCACCGCACTTAATGCAACTGCGACGATAGCAGCCACGTTGTTGGGCGTGTGGTCAGAGAATCCAACCGGGTAGCCAAATGCCTGTCGCAATGTTTGCATGGCTCTTATATTGCTGTTTTCGATGCGCGATGGATAGTTGGATGTACACTGTAGCAGGATTAGTGGCGAGTTGTAGCGTTCTAATCTTTCGACAGCCTTTTCAACTATGCTCAATGTGCTCATTCCAGTTGAAAGAATAATAGGCAGTTGAGTCCGAGCAACCTTTTCTAAAAATGGATAGTTATTCAAGTTATCTGAGCCAACCTTGATAGCTGGTACGCCTAGATCCACCAGGAATTGCAGGCTATCCAATTCGAATGGAGTTGATAAAAAAGCAACCCCCCTAGACGCACAGTGATCTATCAACTCGCGATGAAACTCGCGCTTCAGTTCAACATCTTTGAGCAGATCAAGTTGAGTAGCTGTATTTTCAGAAGCGGCATTCTGATAACTTGCTCGGGGAGCATTCCGTGATATATACAGATCTGCCTTGAAGGACTGAAATTTGACACAATCGACACCAGCTACAGCCGCTTCGTCAATCATCTGCTTAGCCATTTTCAAATCACCATTATGATTTATTCCAGCTTCAGCAATAATAAAAACAGGAAAGCCTTCTCCAATTTTTCTACCATCTATCTCAATGAATTTAGCTCTCGACATATTTTTCATTCCCCCCTATGTCGCATCAAACACTCTGCTATATTAAAGTCTATTTCCTTGTCTATGTCTACAGATCTTTCTACAGGAACAATAACTACTCTCATGTCTTTCCCATAAAGGGAGTCTCCTTTCATTATACATTTTGTCCGCATTGCGTCCACAGAAGCAGTAATCCTGTAAACAGGAGGAAGTTTCTGTCTTTGATAATATATTATTTCATCCTTTCCTTCAATCAGTGGCAAAGCTCTATCCCCATGAAGCACCTTCATCCAATAAGGATGATGCTCTACCTCGCAAACCGTTCTAACAGAATCACAGTTCGTAGATAACATTTTTTCCACTACCGCCTCTATATCTCCCACCGCTCGTAAGGGGGCTACAGGGCGAAGGTTAAGCACTATATCTGGACAATAATTTTCATTCTCTCGTAGCCAGATCAGAGCATGCCTAAAAACTGGTAAATCTGGCACATGGTCTAAAGCAAGTTTATGAGGTCTAATAAATGGAACTTCTGCTCCGTACTTTCTTGCAATCTCAGCAATCTTCTCATCATCTGTAGAAACTATAATTCGGTCGAGATATTTTGATTGTAGCGCTGTCTCAATGGTATACGCAATCAACGATTTGCCAGCAAGAGACCGAATGTTTTTCCTGGGAACACCCTTCGAGCCCCCCCGAGCTGGGATGATTGCTATTACTTTTTGATCAAAAGTCACTATAATTCCCTTCTTGGCAAGATCAGACTTGTGTTGTGATTACCCCCAGCGTTGCTAATCTGCCATCTTCGTCTAACCTCGAACCTCAGCATTGAACAACCTTTTCTGGGCATTAATAAGAATAAAGTGAGTTAAACGCCTCCACGACCTCTTTCCCCATTTCTCCCCGGGGAGGAGCGTTCTTGCCACTGCCGGGGGCTGGCTTTCTAAATTTATCAGGTATAGGCAAACGACCTTCTACATAATCCATAAATTCATAAAATATTCTCATCAACCTTTCTTGACTAATGTGGGGATTCCTTATTGACGGCCCGCGGCGTATAGAAATATTCTTTACCATATCCTTAAACCCTGATTTATCCCACATAGTAAGATATCCTAACCTTTTTGCAGCGACATGAATGGCCGTACCGACATACGGAGTCACAAAGCTCAAACTACAACTTTTTGGTTGAATCCTTTTGTTCAGTTTTATAGTCTCAAATATATCTTCTTCATATTCACCCGGAAAACCAATCATATTGTTAGCTGTTGTTCTAATCCCAAATTGATGAATTAATTTGAACGCTTTTTCTATGCTTTCGTCAGTAGTTCTACGTTTCAATACATTTCTTCGGAGCCATTCACTGCCCGATTCAATCCCCATTGCGATACCACAGCAACCGGTTTCCTTGAGTTTACTCAGATTTTCCCTATTAATGGTCTCAGCCGTTGCATTCATCCAGTAAGGAAGATTTATCTCCAGTTGCCAAGATTCAGCAAACTCCTCCATTCTCGCCCGTGACATCAATAAGCCATTGTCATCACAAAAGATAATCATTTCAAAATTGTATTTACCTTTTAGAATTTTTATTTCTTCGATTACTTTATCTATCGACTTTTCTCTATGGAATTTACCCGCTCCCCGCAAAAGCTTCTGGCAGGTATAATTTATACAATAAGTACATTTGTGTAAACATCCTCTGGACATTTCAAAGTATCCCGTCCGATATAATTCTCCGCAATATGGTTTTATAAAATGTCTTTTATCCCATAAATCAAGATTCTGAACCGGCAAAGTGTCCATATCTACAAAAGGTCTTAATGAATTATTCTTTACTTCTCCATTTTTTTTGTACCAAAGATTTCTTACTCCCCCAACGGATTTTCCCCGCTCCATCAAGTCACAAAACTCTTTCATTGCTTCTTCACCTTCCCCCTGGATAACGTAATCAATGTGTGGATTTTCAATAACCACTTCGGGGGCTACAGTAGGCGTACTACCACCGGCATTCACGGGGATATTTCTACCCAAAGATTTAACTACCTGAAGCAAATGGTCAGCATACTGATAATTGTCCTCTAAAATACTTATGGCAATCAAATCGGGGGAAAATCGTTTAACTTTGTCTTTCAGCATTTGATCAATCTCGTCTGTGGAATGTGGGTCATAAAGATGCGATATATCCGTTGGCAGAACTAGTTTAGCTTTCTCCCGGACTATATTGTCTATATGTCGGTTTTCCATTATAAAGGTAGTATCAAATAATTCTATCTGGTGGCCCTCTTCTAACAAAATAGTCATAATAATAGATGGCCCCACTGGAATTCTGCCATATCCTTCGGCATTAGGATAAATAAATAATATTCTCACTTTTCCCTCCTTCCCATGGTAGCAATGCTGAAATCTTGGGAAGCTCGCTCAGAATATGATGCCATGGACTTCATAACCCGAAGAAAGAAGAAATTCTGCCAGGTAAGAGCCATCCTGTCCCGTGATACCGGCAATAAGTGCTTTCTCCACTTCCTCGCTCCTAACTTTTCTAGCTGCCGAATAATTAGACTGATACTTCCCTCACTTGCTTTCAACCTTTCTACCATCTCATCGAAGCATAAAGGCTTATTCTTCAAGAGAAGGACAGCCCAAAGTTGTCCGATAAAGAGACTTGATGCTCTCACTTCTATGAGGCAATAAACCATCTCTGTTGTCTGTAATTACCTGCAAAGCATCACTCATTGCGTATCACTTTATCCCCACGTATCATTTTGTATCTTTTCTCACAGACTTTGCATCTGGCAAGATTATTATTAAATTTCAGCTTTATTCCGCACTCACACATCCATCCGTGGGGTTTTGCTGGATTTCCAAAAACAAGCGTATAGTCGGGAACATCTTTTGTTACAACAGCGCCCGCTCCAACAAAAGCATATTTCCCTATAGTATTTCCACAGATAATTACAGCATTAGCGCCTATGGTTGCACCTCTTTTAACCAGCGTGGTCTTTAGCTCATTCATTCTGGGAATGGCACTTCTTGGATTGATGACATTGGTAAAAACAGAGGATGGTCCACAAAATACCTCGTCTTCCAGGGTTACCCCTTTATAGATTGATACATTATTCTGGATTTTGACTTTATTCCCGATACTGACATCGCGGCCGATAACAACATTCTGCCCAATCTTGCAGTTCTTGCCAATCTTTGCTCCAGACATTATGTGAGAAAAGTGCCATATCTTTGTCCCTTGCCCTATCTGGACATTATCATCTGTAAAAGAGGAAACGTGGAGGAAGTAATTCCTATTACTCATTCTTCTTCACACGAGATTGCTTCGGCCTCACCTCGCAATGACACCGGTATTCCGCCTTTATCTAAGGATTCCTGGGCAGTCTCCAGGATTCTTAGCACCTTCAGACCATCTTCGCCGTCGCTACGGGGAGTCTTATTCCTTTCAATGCAATCTATGAAATGAAGGCACTCCAGCCTTAGAGGCTCAGAGGCATCTATTTTAGGAATATAAACATCCCCATATCTTACATTAAACTCAACTCTATCCTCGAGATTATTTTTGACCACTCCTTTGTTGAATATCTTTAACTTATCCCGACTTTGCATATCATCAAAAATCATCATCTTCTTACTTCCCACCAGAGTTATCTTCCTCACTTTATTAGGGTTTAACCAGCTAAGATGAAGATTAGCCACAACTCCATTTCTAAAACGGATATTTACAAAGACTACATCTTCTATTTTTTCCTTCCTTTGCAGAAAGATTCCCCCGCAAGCTGAAATCTCTACAGGTTCAGTGTTTAATAGATATAACATAACCGAAATATCATGAGGAGCAAAGCACCACAGGGCGTTTTCAGTTGTTCTCACCTTGCCTAGATTCAACCTTTCTGAGTAAAGATAATAGACCTGTCCTATTTCATTTTGAGATAGCCTTCTCTTCATTTCCACAACCACCGGATGATATTCTAAGAGGTGCCCTACCATTAATTTCTTCTCTTTTTGTTTGGCCAAATAAGTTAATTCTTGAGCCTGTTTATAGTTCAAGGTGAGAGGCTTTTCTACAAAGACATGTTTATCTGCCTGCAGGGATTTTTTCGCCAGATCAAAATGAGTGGGTGTGGAAGTAGCAATGACTACAGCCTTGATTTCATCATCATTTAGTACCTCATTATAATCAGTGGTCGTCTTAACGAGGGGATATTTCTCTTTTATTTTCCTTAAATTAGCCTCGTTCAGGTCGCAGCACATCCCCAGCTTGCTCTTCTTTATTTCATAAAAGTTTCTTACTAAATTCTTTCCCCATTCTCCAACACCGATTACGGCAATATTTAACAATTTATCCGGTCCTTATAAGAGGTGAATCTTATCTCTCTGTCTGGTCACGTTCTTGGCGGCGTTGCGGGTGTCGAAGACTAATTTTGCCTCTTGTACTATTTCTTGGTAGTCATAAGAATCGTGACCAGTGGCAATGAGTACTATATCAGCGCTTCTTATAGCACCTTTTGTCAGCTTTATAGACTCATATCTTCTACCGTGAAGGAAGAAACTGGTAACATAAGGATCGTGATAATACACCTCTGCTTTTTCTTCTTCCAGCAATTTTATTATCTTCAAAACCGGGGACCCCCTGAGATCTCCTATATTCTTTTTATAAGCTACCCCGAGAATGAGCACTGTTGCTCCATTCAAACACTTTTTGTGCTCATTGAGAACTCTACTAACTCGGTCAACTACATAATGAGGCATACGATTGTTTATCTCGGCGGCCAGTTCAATAAATCTAGTATTAAAATCGTACTCCTTTGCTTTCCAGGCTAGATAAAAGGGATCAATGGGTATGCAGTGTCCACCCACACCTGGCCCGGGGTAAAAAGGCATAAACCCATAGGGCTTGGTCTTTGCCGCCTCGATCACTTCCCAAATGTTGATTCCCATTCTGTTGCATAAAAGAGCCATCTCATTGGCCAGAGCAATGTTTACATTTCGAAAAACATTCTCCAGGAGTTTCTCCATCTCAGCAACTCTGGTAGAAGAGACAGGATAGACTTTTTCTTTCACCACTTGCTCATACAGGATTCTGGCTAAACGGGTGCACCTTTTGGTTACCCCTCCCACTATTTTTGGGATATTGTTCATCCTATATTTTTTATTACCTGGGTCTATTCTTTCAGGAGAATAGGCCAGATAAAAATCCTCTCCTACTTTAAAACCTTTTTCCTGTAATTTGGGCAGAATTATTTCTTCGGTAGTCCCAGGATAGGTAGTACTTTCAAGTATGACCAGTTGTCCCTTACGGAAATAGGGAATGAACCCATCAGTAACAATTTGTATGTATTGAACATCCGGCTCTTTGTTATTGGTCAGGGGCGTGGGAACGCAGATACAAATGACATCTACCTTAGAGATTACATCAAAATCTTGCGTTGCCCTTAATCTTCCTTCTTTCGCCACCCTTTCCAGCTCAACACTAATAATATCAGGAATGTAATTTTCCCCCCGATTGACCATATCCACCCTTTTCTTTTTTCTTTCTATTCCTATAACCATGAAGCCAGCTTTAGCCTTTTCTACAGCCAGGGGAAGGCCTACATATCCCAAGCCTATTACCGCTATTTTGGCTTGCCTATTCCTTAGTCTCTTCTCCAATGTCTGCATCTAATGCTCTCTTCCTGGGGATATTCCCGTTTACCTCTGTGACTCAATATTTGCACTAAATATTTAAGATTATTGCATTGGCAGCTTTACTTACTTTCAAATAAGCTATCCAGCATTTCCTCAGCAAATCGGTGAATTTGCTTCACGCTCTCCAATCTCTTTAGATATAATTCTGCTGTATTATTCTCTTCTCCATCCATCTCTTCTGCTTTTCTTACCAAATTTTCAGTTGTGTCTAATGTGTCCCGAATCATATCCATTCTTCTTTTTAATGCGGCAACAATTCCGTTTCTTATTAACTTCTCCAAATCAAGTTCTGCCTCATAGAAATCTTTCCTGCTTCCTTTTATCCAGACTTTTCTTGCCACTCCCAGCTTTTCCAGTTCCCGGATATTTACGCTGGCATTTCCTTTACTAATTCTCAATGTTTCTGCCATATCATCCAGGCAGAGAGGCCTACTACTCAAGAAAAGCACAGCATACAACTGTC
>SDBT01001380.1_pt1 | contig 42663 bp, 59 predicted proteins | sample 2277101 | NCBI WGS metagenome assembly SDBT01 (sample SAMN10404973, study PRJNA504765) | marine sediment metagenome | isolation source: marine sediment core GS10_PC15, 103 cmbsf | place: Arctic Ocean: Southern Knipovich Ridge | collected 2010 | reverse complement strand
CCGAATATGCCGCACAAAAGTCGGTTCTTGAGTCCGAGCGCGGCGTGATCGAGGAGGTCCGGTTCTTAGCGTCTTCGGTTGCTCACAAAGAAGGCAGCGCGACTGCGGCGTTCCCATCGTCGGCGGGGACTTACTACTACATCCCGATCATTGCCAAACACGGCTACGGAGTTGTGGACCTCAAAAAGGCGAACGCGAAACTGATTATTCACCCGCGGGGCTCCGCCGGTGCAGCCGATCCGGCCGACCAGCGCCAGACGATGGCCTGGAAAATGATGAACGTCTCGCGGATCTTGAACGACAACAATATCCAGCTCCTGCGAGTGACGAAGCGATCTGACTGAGCGGTTTTATGCCTTTTAGTTAAGGGCATAAAAGTTGGTTGGATATCCAAACAGGAACCTTGAGTTAAGGAGTTTGAAAACATGAAAGTAGTAAGTAGAATACTCATCGGCAGCGGCAACGCCTACAACCTGGTCCTGGGCGCCGAGCCGTTCCGCGTGGAGGTGGACCTGATCTCCACCGACAACAACTCCATCTTTTACACCTGGAACGGCCGAAACCAGGAAGAAGGCGCGGTCAATATAACCGACAGCACCGAATACGGCATTAAGATCGCAGAGGGCGTAACGACAATCTGTGACACGACCGCCAAGGGGATCAGCCTGTACGACGGCTCGAAGACCCAAATGGTCCTTGTCCCATCCCCTGTGCCCGGCATCGGAGACGTCAAGGTGGCCGTGAACGACTACACGGTCACGCGATCAACCAACGCGACGGCCAGGTCCGGGACCGCGATTGGTACGATCCTTCGACCGACAGTGCACAACAATTACGTGTACGAGTGTACGTTTGCGGGCACGGGCAGCGCCGAGCCGGATCCATGGCCGACGCCGCCCGGCGAGGCAGTCACGGACGGAACAGTGATCTTTACCTGCCGCCGCGAGAACATTGTCGCCGGCAAGGGGATTGGGGTCACGTTAGGCGCAACACTACTGGCGAGCACCGATCTGTTCTTTGTCCGGGCCTATATCGCCGAGCAGGGCGACGACATCCTGGACATCGGCACGCCGACGTAGAAACGGCAGTGAAAACATAAATTAAGGAATTGAACAATGGTACAGACGGAAGCACAGAAAGCCGAGCTGGCGCGGCTTAGAGGGGACAAGGCGGACCTGAAGGTGAACCTGCCCAAGACGCTCAAAGAGCTCACCAAGGCGCTCGAGCAGTTGAAGGGCCGCGAGGAAAAGAACGCCGAGACGGTCAAGACTTTAACGGCGACGATCGAGAAGATGAAGGACGCCGCCAAAGAAAAGCGCCAGGAACAGGCGGCCGTGACTAAAAAGGGCTGGAAGGCCAAGATCGAGGCGTCCCCGCACAAGTGGGTAAAGGTCTTTAATGTCGGCCTGGTCGACGGCGTTGATTTCTCGTTCATGTTCGAGGGGTTGACGTTCCGCCTGCTTAGCGGCACGCCGGTTTCCTTATCCGAGCTGGTGATCGAGCACTTGCAGGGTTGCGGCCGTCCGCAGCTCAAGCTGAAACAGGGCGAGGCCGGCCAGTCGGTCCAGGTTGCGGGCTTCCACCACAACTTCAACGTGGTCGGGTGCAGAGCGCCTGAGAAGGCTGAGCCCGTCGCAGTTGCAAGTTAGTTCGCTGTCTGTTGTTTATTGTGATCGTCAAGTACGGACTATCAGAAGGGAGAACGTAAATGCAAAAACCGAAACCCGGAATTTCCAAATGGCCCAGGGACCTTGAGAAGGTCATTAACCAGTTAGTGGACGCAGTAAACGCGCTAACGCCAACTCCTCTAACGGTAGAACAGGCAGCCGAAGCCGAAGCTGCCGCCGGCGCACAGCCTGAGGACCTTGAAAAGACGGTGAAGGCGTTGTTCGAGGAAGTGGCCGCGCTAAAGGCACAACTCGCACAACTCGCCGACGCTGGCGCCAAAACAGAAGGCGACGGCCTGTGCACGACGGTCCAAGACATTGCCGCCTTGGCCAAGGAGCTCACGGCCGAGGCCGTCTCCGGCGCCGGAAAACAGACCACGCCAGTTCTGGACGAGAAGCCGGAACCGGCAAGCCCGATCACCGAGACTGTCGCCGAAAAGGTCGACCAGCCAGATCTAGTGGATCGCCAACCAGCCCAGAGCGAAGTTGACTGCGACCCCGCCTAACCTGGAGCTGGAGCCGAACCTGAAAACTAAACAAAGGAGTTAGACCAATGAAAAAGTTCAGAGCATTACTAATTTTGCTGTTAATGTGTGCTGTGTGTTCGGCCGTCGAGTGGCCGATATCCAGCCGAAACGTCAGCAGTCCGAGCCGGCTTAGACGACTATTGCAGAGCAGGTTTGACAACGTCGAAGCAGACGTCGCGGCGATCTCCTCGCAGAACCAAAAAGGGATCGGCGACTATTACTACGTTGACTCCGCCCGGGGGAACGCCGCGTCGATTGACGGTTTGAGCTGGATCAAGGCCGAGCCAACGGTCGACGACGCGATGAGTAACTGCACGGACAACAACGGCGATGTAATTTGGGTTGCGCAGTCGCATACGTACACCAAATCGGTGACAGGAGCGCTGTTTACCGCCGACGTCAATGGCGTGACAATTATGTGCCTCGGCGAGGGCGACGATCGGTCGGCATTCATATTGGCCCATACCGGCGCCAAGATTGATATCACTGCGAACAACGTGCGGTTCAGCGGGTTTTATCTCGATGCGTGTGCAGTGGATTCGGTCGATACGCCGTTCAACATCAGCGGCGAGGGCTGTATCGTGGACAATTTTTGGATCCGGCTATCCGATTCGGTCGGCCAGGCGGATCTATGTTTCACGTTAGGTATTGCCGACGGCGACGCCAACGATCTGACGATCGCCAACGGGCGGATCACGGCTCCCGACGCCGGGGCGGCCTCGGCGATCACATTTGCGAAAGACTTTAGCAATGTGATACTCAGCAACCTCAGAATTTACGGCGATTTCAGCACAACGCCGATCGAGGTACCGTCCGGCGGCAACGCGCAGGTGAACCTTTCGATCTTAGATTGTGTGATTGTGAGTAAGAACGCCGACGAGCCGGCGATCGAGATTAACGGCACGGGCAATACCGGCGTGATTGACGGCTGCTCGCTGATCTCGGATGCCGAGGCGACGGTTGTTGACGCCGGCGGCCTGACACTTACGCAGAATAATAGTCTGAACCTGCTCGGTAACTCCGAAGGCGCGATCCTGCCGGTGAACATGACGCTTGTGGACTTGATGGGCAACTTTACCGGTCCCGACGACGGCGCCGATTACGACGACAACATCCTTTCTCATCTAAAGAAGCTCAGTACGTATATTGCCGACGGTGACGGGGATTATGTGGCGGGTCAGGCGTTGCCGTCCAACAAATCTTTGTACGACATCATCGGCGAAACGTACATTGATGACGGCGCAGGCGACCACCTCGATGATGTTTACGCACATTTGAATCTAATAATGAAATACCTGGCCGATGGCTCAGGCGGCGGTGCGGTAGTTGGAGCAAATCCGCCAACGGGCAAGTCACTGTTTGACATTATGGGCGACGAATACACTGACGATGGCGGCAACGATCATCTGGACAGTATAGCGGCTCACATAAATCTATTGAGCAAGTACATCGCCGACGGTGATGGTGATTGGGCGACTGGCTCGACCATGCCTTCGGACAAGTCCATTTACGATATCTTCGGGGCCTACACGGCCGACGGCGGCGCCGACGATGAAGATACGATCCAGGCGCATCTTGATTTGCTACGCGACCAGTATAGTGTGAGCAAGTCGATTACTTCTATTGACAACGGCACTGACGGCTTGTTTACGGTTGCCGGCGGCCCGATTCAGCTGATTTCGATTTACACCATGATCGACACTGTGATAGGCAGTGAGGGTTGTACTTTCGGTTACAACGTCAACCCCACGACCGGTACGGATACGGTTTTCGGTTCAGACGGTACTCCGCTTGAGCTTAATGCCGCCCCGGCGGGGGCTATTTTGTTGTGGAGTCATGTACTTGCCGCGGATTTAACGAAGGTCGATAACGGCGCTGCTTTAGTGACAGGTTCGGTGGAATTTGTAATTCCCGTTGGCGCGATAGAAGCCTTGCTCGTGAACGACGGTACAGTTACCGGTGCATACACAGTCTACATAACGTACAGGCCTATGGCTCCGGGTGTAACTGTTGTAGCTCAATAGAAGGGCCGGGGGCTGGGAAACCAGCCCGGCATTCGTATGTCTTTAGAGTGGTTACTACCAGACATTGAGAGCGAGGTCCGCAAACTGACGGGCAAACCGGAAGGGGTCGATTTCACCCAGCCGGAGATGTTCGACCGGATCAACGATTTCTATCTCAACATCTTCCCCGCCGACGTCAATGCCCAGGAGCTAAAGAGCTGGTACGAGTTCACCGTTGCTTTGACCGGCGACAACGAAGAATCTTTGCCGGCGGAAGTCTTTACGATCAAAAAGCCAATGACGCTCAAAGACAGCGACGGCAATATCAGTAAGTTGCGATTCTTCGTGAACGAGAACGAGTTTTTCGAGCTGTATCCTGAAGACTCGTCAGACGAGGAAGCCGAGCGCGGCACGCCGGCGGCGGCGTTGTTGTATAGTCGGACCGTGTACCTTCGGCCCAAGGCCGACGAGGTTTTTACGTTCAAGGCGGCCAGTACGATCAAGCCGACCGCATTAATCGCGACGACGGCGCCGCCCGTTCTCGCCTGGGGCCCGGCGATCGCGCAAGGCGTGGCGGTCATGCTGAAGAACAGGGACAGGGACTATGAGGCGGCGAAAGAATTAGACGTTGTCTACCGGGGACTGCTTACCCTGATTAATCGGAGAGACCTGATCCAAATGCACAAAGGCAAGAGGGCAATGCCGAGATTTTAAGGAGCATATTATGAACTCTGTTGTTTTGATGAATCCGTATGAAAAGATCAGGGCGGGCGTCCATCCGGGCGAATCTGCGCAACGGCAGTGGCCCTGGGTGAACCTGGCTGACCTGACGGTTGCCACTACCGCCCTGGCCAGCGGGCAGCGAAACTCGACCTACGTCGCCTCGCTCGGCAGTACGAAGATGGCCGTTTATTCGCCGAAGAACGGGCAGGTGGCTCTCGAGGTCCGCGCCCGATCCGACGGAAACGACGGGGATGATAATATAGTCGAAATGTACGCTGCGGCGGACGATATTGTCGCCGACTTTTTTCACTACCGCAGATTAGCGACCCTGACCTTTACGCGGGGAACCGGTGAGTATTGGCCGACGGCGGTAGATCCTAACCCGGCAACGATATTCTTCGCCGACGAACTGGCGGCGTCAAATATAGATTGGCTGTCTGACACGAACGACGTTGGCGTGGATGCCAGTAATGACTATTCAACGTGGATTGTGAACTGTCACGGATACTCAAAGTTTGCTTTCGTTTTCTCGACGAAGGATGCGAACACAACACACCTATACCTTGACGTCAGGAGATTTTAGCTGGAACTGTACCCAATCATCCCGCAGGACTTGAGGCCGGAGGCGCTTCCGACGTTCGGAGGCGTTACGATTACCGACTCCGCCGTCATTGGCCCCAGTTCGGTCGTTTTCCAACCAGGGACGGATAGCACGACATTCCTTCAAGTCAAGAATGCTGCTGGAGCTATTGTCGGAAATTGGGATACTACGAATAAAATACTAAAAATTAGTAATGACAGCCAGGTTGAAGGAACTAAGGAGAATTTAATAATAAATCGTGGCGGTGAACAGGCGTTTAAGATAAGCAGTTTGTGGCTTGGAAATAAAGTATTTTATACCAACCTATTAGCCGGAACTGGTGATTGGCTCAGAATCTATGGAAACGATGCCGGGGTTACTGGAAGTGGACAAGTTCAGCTTATTGCACAAACAATTAGCTTATCTGGGAATGTATTTCCAAGTGGTTTTATAACTTTTTCAAGACGGGGTGATGCTACCAGCACGGTCACACAAATAGGTTCTTATGCTATTGGTCTTCAGAATAGCTTGTGGGATGGTAGCGATGATATATTTGTTTATAATGGAATACGGAACGAGGCTTCGACAACAGTAAACGAATTACATCGAATAGCCATTTGTACTGATACACAAGCAACTGGTTTAGTGGGAGATGAACGATTAAGTATTTGTAATAATGGTAAAATTGGTTTTAACGAACCTTTCCCCGAAACAGCTATTGAATTAACCCGTGCCCAGCCCTGGATGACTTTGCAGTGCTCAACCCATTCAAATGATGACAATAGCGGGCTTGTCAAATGGATCGCCAAACGCCAGGACGGGGCCGGGACAGAGACGCCAAGCGCCTCCGCCGAAGCGAGCCATGATGGAGCAGGCGTTAATGACCAGTTCGGCAAGTGGGTGTGGTATGTTAATACCGGGGCGGGGTTGGTAGAGGGTATTCGGCTCGACAGCAACTTAGACGTGATAATCGCGGGGAACACCGATTTAGCGAGTGGCAAAGTCTTCAAAGTCAATGGCACGCAGGTTGTCGGCGCCCGGGTAATAGATGCACGGGCCGACGATGCACTCAACAGCGGCGATGCTACCACCGATGGCGTTATCGACGCCTTGCGAGATGCGATGATTACGCACGGCCTGATAGCAGCTGCATAAGGAGAAAACATGGCAGACACCTACAAAAAGATCGACGACAACACGGTCGAGATAAGCACGACCACTCCCGAAGTGACTAACGCAGCCAACCACAACAAGGCCGTGTTACAGACCGAGCTCGACCACGTTCCCGACCGCAAGGATGAAATTCAAATACAGTTTGACGCCGTAGTCGAACGAGAAGCCGAACTGATTGAAATACTAGAGGTGTTTAACTAATGGGAAAGAAACTAAGACCGTCCACGAAGAAGGAAAAGCTGGCCAGGAAAAAGAAAGACCAGGAACCGAAGATCCCAAAGGGTCCGCGGAGCGTCCTCGAGCGCAAGTTGGGTCAATTGACGTACCAGATCGGCGTCAAGGCGGGACAGATTCAGCGAGAGAACAAGGCCTTGCAGGAATTGCAGATTATGTCCAACGGCATAGCGACTGAGATCGAAAAGCTCGATGGCAAATGAAATACAGCAAAACTTCGCAAGTGGCAAGACACTTTATGCCTGCCGGTTTCAGCCTGACGGTGACGTCTTTTTGGCTGACGGGGCCTCGGACGAATCCTGGGGCGCCGGTGGAAGGGACGCTGACTATTATGATGTCGCCGTCACCGAGGCAGGTTCGAGCGGTCACTACGTTGGTGATTTTGACTCGGTCCCGAACATAGCTGCGGGCGTTTACGGGGTCTGTGTTTATGTCCAGGCCGGGGGCAATCCGGTCGATGGCGAGTTTCAACTGTCGCAGGGCATAATGGTCTGGGACGGCAGCGCGGAGGTTAATTTGAGGACTGTTGGGAGCAGTCCGTTAGTCTTGGCCTCCGGCGACGTTGGCGACTTCAATGAGGACGGTGAAGTTCACTTCTTCTATAACACGATTGACCGGTCCGGGGCCGCCGTTGCTCCGTCGGTGAACGGCACGATCGCCGTTTATAAGGAGGACGGGCCCGATGAAGTCACGCCAGCGACCGGGGTAACGATAACCCGTGCTTTCGACGGGATCGTCGGGTTGCATGAGGTCAAGATAGATTTGAGTGCCAATTCGTTCTACGAGAAAGAGAAGAATTACTCCGTCGTTTTAGCGGGTGAGACCATTGACACTAAGGTGACAAACGCAAAAGTCGGTTCGTTCTCGATCGAGAATCGGTGGGCGAACGTTCACTTCCATTATGGAGGCAAATAATCATGGGCGGTCAATATGACTTTGGAACAAAAGAAGAACTGATCCTGTCAATTACCATCGACGACGAGGGCAGAGTCTTTCTCAAGGACACTGAGATAAAAATTGCCAGGAAAGGCGAGCAGGGCCTGATGGGCAAAAGGGGCTCTTCAGGACCGGCGCCCGAGTTCGAATGGGAGGGCACGAAAATAAGGTTCAGGCTCGCCGACGGTCACTGGGGTGCGTGGGTGGACCTGATAGGGCCGTCCGGTGAAGATGCAATTGACGGTGAGTCCGGAGCCGACGGCAAGCCGGGAACCGACGGGGCGCCCGGGACCGACGGGCAAAACGGCAAAGACGGCGTCGATGGCAAACCCGGCGTTGACGGTACAAACGGCGCCGATGGCTCTGACGGAACCAACGGAACCAACGGCGTGCCGGGTATCGAGCCGACAGAGATGCGGCAGATCCGCAGTAATCTACTGGCCATGAAAGAGGCGATTGAGTCGATGTCTTTGCGGGTCAGTCAAGTAAAAGACGGCAAGGACGGCAAAGACGGCGTCGATGGCAAGCCGGGCGCCAAGGGCGATTCGACTCAAGGGTATCCCGGAGACAGGGGCAAGGAAGGGCCGCCGGGGATCCCCCCGCAGGATTGGATCCTGACTCTGAATAAGGTGGCGATCATAAAGCAGAACCAGGACAGGATAATCGAAGAGCTAAGAGACCAAGGAGTTGAAATATAATGGGCTGGATCGAAGGACAACCGGTTGAGGGCATTCTTGCTCCTGACTTGAATGATGTTATCAGGGACAACAACGCGGCCCTGGAAGCGGCGCTGGATGCGTACATCAGGTTTGCAACGGGCGGGACACAGAGCGGTCAGCCCCGGCAGGGATCGGCCCGGCCGTACTTCCAGGATTCGGCGCCGACTGCTCGGCTGGACGGCGCTTACTTTGACTCGACGGACTTTGGAACGGTCTGGATTGATTCCAATTCGTCCCCGGACAATCAGCTCAACTTCCTATCGGCTGCGGACGGCGCCGGGACGGAAACCTGGACCCCGATATCGACCGAGGTCATTGCCGTTTTGGTGGCGCAGATAAATACCTGGGCGCTGGCTCAGACGTTCTCAGTCAGTCCGGTGTTTACCAAAGGGATCGTGGCAAACAACGCCTATCTCCAGGGCAGGAACGCCGCCGGCTCAGCCAACATTGACATGATAAAGGTCAATGGGTCCAATGGGCTTACCTTAGGTGCGGTGACGACCATCCCGGACACCTCGGCCCTTGCAACGTCGGGGGCGCCGGTCGAGAACGCGGAAATTGCCAACAAGAAATACGTGGACGATGAGATTACCGCCATTGTCGGAGCGGCCGGCACATTACACACACACTCAAGCACAGCGGTTCATAGCGGGGCGGTGGCGAATGACTGGTCCACGCAGCTCGATTTGAGTTCAATCGTTGGGGCAAACGCGGCGCGGGTGACGTTGTCGTGTCTAAGAACAAGCGGGTCGGGAGCGGGATACTTGGCCGCAAGGGCCGCCGACGATAGTCGGGACTATAAAATAGACAGCGCTGCCCCACAAAGCAACGTTGCCTCGTCGAACACAAACTCGACCTATGGCCAGTTGACTGCTGTTACTAAGAGTGATGGCATTTTGGATTTGAAGACCAACTCTACTATAAACTGGGATGTGTGGCTAATTGATTGGATTAGATAAAAGGGATGGATCATGGCTGATTTGCCGATGCAGGGCGGAAGTACGGGGGCGTGGGGAACGGGGTATTTTAACTTTTTTAAAAAAGTGTTTCACACAACCGGGACGTTTGGCGGCCAACTCGCCATCGTCTGTAACCATAACCAGGTTGTTTGCAATCAGAACCAGGTCGTAACTAATGTTGATCGGAGTCTGCAATGACAATTGAGAATCCCTCAGAGTTAGATCATAACGCAATATGTTTAGTGGGTCAGGAGGACGCCTGTAATTTAGCGGCCGGCGCAACCACAGAGAAGAAGCTAACGCCGGCAGTGGGAACCGGGCTAATCCTCGTCCCCGTCATGGTTATTCTGGACGAGTTCTCCGCGGACGAGCACGGCACTCCTCCTATCCTGACATTCGGAGTTTTTGGCGGGGCCTGCGATGAGTTTCTTGGCGATCAGACGCTATCGAACATTACTGCTGCGTATGCTACTGAAACAATCATCCTGCAGCCCGTCCCCTCAGCTACGCCGGCGGTTGCGGTTGGACTTACGGCCGGCGAGTTTTTTGCGATGGAGATAACACAGGCAAACGGCGCGGCCCTAACCGCCAGAATAAGCGTGTTGGGATTTTACAAAAATGCGTAGCAGCTACACACCATATCCGATCTATGATATGAGACAGGGCCTGCGCCTGGACAAGGAGCCCTGGCTCTTGCCGCAGGATGCGTTCAGGCGGCTTCATAACTTCACGCTCTACCAGGGCGATCTGGAGAAACGCCACGGCTACACTGAGTTCGCACAAATGGTCAGCGTCCGCCCCGCCGCTTGTGGGGAAGGGGTGTGTGGGGAAGGGGCCTGTGGAGTCGGGCGCGTAGCAACGAATCCAGGTGACCCCGTCATGGGGATTTTCAATTTTCATGCCGGGTCAACGTCACAAACTTTGTTTTGGGACACCCAACGTCTCAATAGGTACAACACGGCAACTGAGGTTTGTGATGATTTAACAGTTCTGAAAATCCAGTTCAAGACCGGCGTCAAACAGATTGCGGCGGGCGATACCGTCACGGGGGCGACAAGCGGTGACACGGCCGTTGTCGATGCGGTTGTTCTGGACGATGGGACCTGGGCGGGCGGTGATGCGCACGGGACCCTTATTGTTTCGGGTACTGACGAAAACCAGTTTGCAGAAGATGGGGAAACCCTTACTGTGGGGGCAACGGCGGCCTACGCAAAGGGCCGCCCGTCTTACGAGCTGCTGACCGGCGACAATTCTGATTTTATCTGGTTCGAGAACTGGCGGGACGTGGGGTACTTCACAAATAACCAGGACCAGATCATAAAATACGACGGCAGTTACCCCACGGCATTCACAATCGACCTCGACGTTGTCGGGGGTCCTGACAATGACGTGAACACCTGCTTATTGATGTTTCATTGGAAAAACCGGATCGGACTATTGAGAATCACCGAAAGCGGAACGGCTCACTATCAAAGGCTCAGGTGGTCTGAGATTACAACGCGCGGCGAAACGGTCAGGTTCCGCGAGGAGGACCGTTCGGACGCCGGCCGGGACGATTGGATTGTAGGCGCCGACTTTATCGGTAAGGAGTTGATCGTATTCTTCGAGCGAGGGGCAAGCAAGCTCGTCTCCACGGGCGATGCAGACATCCCGTTCAAGTGGGAGGCGATCCCGTCACAGGAAGGCAGCCGCGCGACGATGAGCATTGCCCCGTTCACTGACGAGCTGATTACCGTCGGGCCGACCAGGTTCATTGCGTGCGACGGGCGGGGTGTTTATGGAATCGACGAGAAGATCCCCGATCTGATGCTGACGTTTAATCAGCAAAAACTCCAGTATTGCTACGCGCTTGTAGTTGAGGAGGACCGCGGCTTTCTGATCTCGTACCCGTCGGCCGGTGCAGCGGCGGCGGACGCGGCGCTGTGGGTCAATAGACAAGACGACAGTTTTGCAACATTCAATTTACCAATTCACAGCCTCGGCGTCTCCACACTGGAATCGACGGTGAGCACCGACGATATGACGGGTATCAGCCTGGACGATCTGGACTATTCACTTGACGACAAGGAGCTTTCCGCCGGCTACCCGACGACGCTGATGGGACGCCGGAACGGATGGGTTTACAAGTTGTTCGACGGCGGCGCCGATGACGGGGTTGCTATTGAGTGTGAAGCAAGGTCGGGAAGATGGAATCCCTACGTCGAACAAGGCAAGAAGGCGGTCCTGGGCTTTGTGAAATTCTTAGTCACCAGGAACGCCAGCGCCTCGTTCGACGTGACGTTCTACGTTGACAGCGAAAGTGCCTCATATAGGACCGAGACGATCGAATGTGCGGAGACCGGAACGCGGCGGGACAAGGTCTGGAAAATCGCCTACGCCGGCGCCGAGGGCGATTTCCATACGCTTTCGATTGGCAATGACGCGAAGGGGAACCGGCCGCAAATTCATGCGATCGTACCATATTTTCGCGAGGGCGGACCGATGGTCTGATGGACAAACTACAAGAGACAATTCGCTTACAGGAATTTACGGCTGCCGGCAAGCTGCCGGCGTTCATAGAGGGCCTGCCGACACAGTCAAAGAACCTGGTCCGGGACCTCGAGAGCCGGGACGTCGAAGTTGTCCGTGCGATCAACTCGCTATTGGGCGCCAAGCTGACCATTGAGGCCCATACCACAGACGATACGTTGCGAGAAAACGAATCCGGCTCGGTCCATTCTAATTTGGCGGCGGCGGTCGCGGTTACTTTGACCTTGCCGGCGAGCGCGAGCAAGGGCATCCACTATTACTTTGCGGTCCAGGCGGCCCAGGAACTGCGAATCGATCCGGGCACTAAGACGATCCGAGACGACTCCGGCCAAACGGCGGACAAATACAAAACAGCCAACGCCATCGGCGAGAGTATTCATATAGTTGCCGACGCGAATGGTGACTGGGAAACAGTATCGAAGTACGGTACGTGGACAGAAGAAGCGTGAGAATTGTATTTATGTCAAACAGTGGTGAATCGTTACCGATCGTCTGGCGGATGAAGCGGGAAGGCGCCGACGTGGGCATCTACATCCACAGCCCGCGGTACCGGAAGAACTACCGCGGGATCATGCCCGTAATCCCGTTTGCCGACCTGAAGGCCAGGCTGAAGAACGCCGAGCTTGTGATCTTCGATATCACCCACCCGAACCACAAGGAGAAACAGGACATTGCTCTGCTCAAGACGTTTGGATTGAAGGTGGGATCTCCGTCGGTGTTCGGGCCCGTGGCCGACAAGCTGGCCAAGGACCACAAAGTCATCGGCGCCTCTGCCCTGACCGAAGAGCTGGAGTTGGACCGCAACAAGGGAATTGAGCTGGCCGAGAAGATGGGCTTTGCGATTCCAGAGATGCACGTCTTCAAGCAGCTAAAGGACGCGGCGAAATTTCTGAAAGGGCGCAAAGACTTATGGGTATTCAAGCCGGAGAACAATCGGGACCTGGACCTGACCTACGTTGAGAAGTTTCCCGGTGAACTGCTCACTAAGATCCTCGACGAGTACACGCAGCGGATCGGCCAGAAGTGCGATTGCATCCTGCAGAAGAAGATAGACGGCGCCGAGGTCAGTAGTGAGGTATGGATCGCGGACGGGCCGGTCCACATAAATCAGACGATCGAAAACAAAAGACTGATGAACGCAGACCTGGGCCCGGCGATCGGCTCGCAGTCGAATACGGTCTGGTTCAAGAAGGACGCGAGCGGCGTAATTGTTGGGCCCTTAACTAAAATGGCGTTCTATTTGAGCAGTAACGGCTACCGCGGTCCGTGCGATGCGAACACTATTATCAAGGGCGGGGTTCCTTACTTTCTAGAATGGTCGCCGCGGTTCGGATGGGACGCCCTGTACGGATTACTGACGTTGATTAAGGGGAAAGTGACGGACTTCTTTCTCAATGATTTCAAGGTTGACTTTCACGATGGCTACGCCGCCAGCGAGCGGTTGAGTATTCCGCCGTACCCATACGGGATTGCTGAGCTGCGGAGGCTGTACGCCAAGGACGTTTCGATAATCGGGAAACTCAAAGACTATCCGATGTTCTGGGCCCAGGACGTTTACGACGAGAACGGCCTGAAATGTGCCGGGGCCGACGGGATCTTAGGTGTGGTGGCGGCGCGTGGAAAGTCACTTGAAGAGGCCTGGGGCCGAGTATATAATGCGATCAAAAAGGTCAAGGTGTGCTCCTATGTCCAGTACCGAACCGACGGTCTGGAGCGGGCACGAAAGAGAATTGAGAGGTTGAAAGTCGCATGAAATACAAAAAGAAACCCGTGGTTGTTGAAGCAGTCCAATGGACCAACTCAATAGAATCCCTCTTTAATATTATGGAACTTTGTAAGGGTATTCCGGCAGAGGCTCAGGCCCCAATAACGCGCAGTCACGGCGATTGCTTAACAGTGCATACATTAGAGGGCGACATGGTAGCCTTGCCGAATGATTTCATTATCCAGGGCGTGGAAGGAGAATTTTATCCGTGCAAACCTGATATATTTAGAGAGACTTACGAGAAGGTTGAGTGATGCCTGATTTAGATGATCTTAATTTTGTCCGGCTGGTCACGCCCGATGCGTTCAGGGTGATCCCCGCCGAGCTGTTTGAGTCAATCAAGGAAATCGACCCGGCCACGCTGGAGCGGATTTACAAATACTCCGTGGAGATTATGACGGTCCCGTTACTTAGTAGTGATGGCGCTGTTGCAGGGCGGCTGCCGAACTGCAGCGTGTGGATTGCCGTACTGGTCGATATCGCCCACGCGATCAAAGGTTTTTTGTGGATAGAGCTTGACGTAGTCGAGCAGCGCACGTTCGTCCAGGCGGCGGCGATCGCCAAGGAGTATCAGTCACAGAACGGCGCGTTCATAAAAAAGACCGTGGACTACATTAAGTCCCTGCCCGTCCCGGAAGAAATGACACGGAAAATTGAGCTGGCAACTACCAGGCCCAGGGCGTTCGAGAAGCTGGGCTGGGTACAATCCAAGCGGGTACTGATGGAGCTGAAAAATGTGGAGCCTCAAGACACAGAACCAGACGACGAGAGTTGAAAGGAACGGCTATTCGTTCCAGGTTGGGCGCGTGCGGTATTTTGGCGGCGGTGGGACGAAAGTAGAGGGGGTTGACCCTTATGCACAGACGGGGTACAGGGAGCTGTTTAACCAATTCAGTAAGTTCCTGCAACCCAACGTCGGCGGGGTTACGCCCTATCCCGGCCAGGTAGTTCCAGGCCCGTCAAACTTGCAACAGACGGGCTTCGACGTGGCTGGCGGTCTGAGTCCGATCGCTTCCGGCGGTCAGGAATGGTTTGGCGGCCAACTCGGCGCGGCAGATCCCGGCGCGCCCGGGCGCGCCGCGGGCATGGCCGAGCAGGGACTAAGCCAGGTCTTACAGCCGTTCGATCCGTCGACGGTGATGGAGGGCCTTGCACCGGGCAAAGAGCTGGCGATGGATACGTTCTTCCGCGACTTTATGCCGCAGCTGAAACAGAACATGCTCAACCGCGGCGGCACAGCAGACGTCGGAGCGCTGGATAAATTTGCCGTTCGAGAGGGCAAGAACCTATCGTTGGGTCTCGGCGCGCAGTCGTTCCCGTACTTGTTCCAGGGTCAGCAGAACGCCCTGGGCCGTCAGCAGACCGGAGTCAACCAGGCAATGACCCTGGCCGGGCTGCCGTCTAACCTTTTGACCGGCGCCGGGCAGGTCGGCGGGATGGGAACGGACATGCTGTCACAGTCCCTGAATATCGGCGGCATTCAGCGGGGGATCGAGGGCGAACAATTACAAGAGGGCTTTGGCAAGTGGCAGTTCGAGCAACCGTGGGCCAGCCCGTGGACGGACGTCTTGGCAAGACTGCAGGGTGCAGCCCCGCAGTTTGACTATCTTGCCCAGGAACAAGGGCCGGGGCTCGCGGGCATGTTGGGGCCGATGGCTGCCAGTTTTGCCGGTTCTGAGGCTGGAGCGGCGGGGATAGCGGCATTGATGGCAATGATATGAGAATAATTTTCGGGATATTTTGCTTCTGTTTTGGCGTGTTCCTTCGTTGGCTTGCAATGCGCAAGTTAGGCAGGAACTTTCGGCTGACGCTGGAGACCCCGGACAAGATTGAGACGTCCGGGATATACCGGTACATGAGACATCCATCGTATTTTGGCAGTCTCTTGATGATCCTGGGCCTGAGCATGATCGGGCCGGTCCTTGGGATAATGGCGATCTCGTGGGCGTTCTTCATGGCCCGAATTGTCAATGAAGAACAGAAGCTGACCGGCAAGGCGTACCGGGAATACAAGAAACGAACGGGCATTTTCTATCCGAGGAAAAGACCATGGGAATAATGCGGATTCCATATAACCCCCAGAGCGACCCGTTTCAATACTGGGGCCAGGCCCTTCAGGGTTTTGTACGAGGTCAAACGGATCGAGCGGGCGGAAAAATGGAAGAAGAGGACCTGGACGCCATTCTGAGGAATTTCGGCGAAATGATGACGGCGCAAAAGGCCGCAACGGCATCGGGGTTAGGTGCAGTGCCTAACTGGCCTGGGGCGAGGCCGCAACAACCTAAAATGCAGACACAGTTCGGCCGGGACACGTTGACAAAGTCTCTTATGGGCGGGCAGAACGTGGGCAGCCTGCCTGGCTGGTGGAATATGGCAACGCCGGAGCAAAAACAGGGTTATTTGGATCGGGTGGGCGGCCAGAATATCAACATACATGGCTTACTACCAAGCGAAGCACGCGGTTTGAGTGGACAAGAATTAGAAGAATACCTCGAAGCCCTTAGAAAGAAGAAACTTGATGAACCCGAAACCCCGTTGACCGAGCCGCAGGTGAGCGGTTACGGCGAGGCAATGCAGACCCGGATAGATCGGGTTGACCGATTCCGGCCGGGGATGAAGGATTTTGATGAGGGCCAACTGTTCAAAGAATGGCAGAAGTTTGTCGGGATGTTCAAGTTCAAGAACGACACGCAAAGGGAACAGGCCTGGAATGTGTGGAGGAACAAGCTGAACAACCTCGGCGGCGAGTTGGAGTGGGACGAGATGGATCCGAAGTGGCGAGCGGAGATCGGCCTGGGCGCGCCGGCCATGGGGGCCGGCGCCAATCTTCCCGATATAGGCCGCCGACTCAATAGTACAGAAAATAGACTTGTAGGAAAAGCGAAGCAATACAAGGACATTGCGATCAGCGATAAGACCGGCGCGAAAATCGGCAGTAACGACGGCGGGAAGACATGGCACAAACTACCGTAAAACCACCGAAGGGCTATACCTTACAAGTTAAGCCGCCGAAAGGTTACACGCTGGATCCCGAACCGGGCGTCGGCTTTGCTCCGGGCCAGGAAACTCGAGCGCTGGATCCGAACACTCCGTTTACGTTTGGCGCACCGCCGACGGGCACGCCCGGTCCGATGCGAAAGAAAGTCCGGTCGCGCTGGGATGACGCGGTAGACCGGGCGGCCAGCGGTCTGGCGAGTACGACGTCGGGTCTATTGTTAGGGCGAGCGGGGTTGATGGAATTAGGTGGTGAACATCCAATTGATGAACCACACTTTGGAATGCAGACACAAAAACAACGAGCAGCGATACAGAAAAGAAAGAAACGAATAACAGATGCGTCTCAATTCCTGTGGGAGGTTAGCCGGGACCCGGAACTTGCAGCCCAGAACACAGATATCATCAGTAAAGGCCTCAACCTTGCAGCAGAAACCGTACCGTATATTACGGCAACAACGGCGTCCTATCTAATTGGTGGTCCTTTAGGTGGATTTGCCACGGCCGCCATGGTGGAGGGCAACAGTTCGTACCGCACTGCCTTGGATGCCGGCGTTCCTGAAGAGCAAGCTACGAAGATCGGAGCGATGGTCGGTGTGGCGGCCGGTGCGATAGAGGCGTTCGGCGGGAGAGGGGCCGAACAACTACTGACGAGGGTTGCAGGAAAGATACAAAGCAAAATGGGCCGTACCGGGGCCATCTTCGGAATTGGGACTGTCATAGAAGCGCTCGAGGAGGGCGGCCAGGAAATAGCCGCGATTACAGGCGAGAAGACTTACCGGGACGTTAATTGGGAAGAAGCCACGAACAGGACATTAGGTTCAATGGCCGGCGGGGCATTCCTGGGCGGTGCGATGAAGGGCGGAGGCTTGGCGATTAGGGGCGCCATCACCGGTGCTGAACGAGCGAAATCCCCAACGCCGCAAGTCGAAGAGCGCACGACGTTCGAGGACGCCCCGTCGATATCCCCTGCCGTTGCTCAGCGGGCCGCCGAGATGAAGCAAGAAGGCTGGACGGACGAGCAGATCCAGCGGAACCTGATCGACCCGTCTCAATGGATGGGCGACAAGGCTGTCCAGCAGACCGTCGCCCTGGAGCCGCCCACGACGGCCGTAGACCGCCGCCAGGCAGCCGAGGTCGCCGAGATGGACCGTAAGGTGTCCGAGATCCAAAGACCGCCTGAGCCCACAGGAGCGGCCAGGATCGTCCAACGTATGCAGGAGATCAACCGCCTCGGCGTTAAGGGCATGACCTTAGACCAAATGCACGAACAGGTCACACTGATGGAGCAGCTCCTTGAGCTGGCCCCGGAAGAGGGCGAAAAAAAAAATCAAATCCGAAGCCAGATAGCGGCCCTTAAAGCTGCCATTGTCGCCAAACAGGGTCCCAGAGTGTCCGGGGACGTGGCAAAACCCACTGAGGAGGCAGCAGCGGCCCGTGAGGACCTCTCAGGGCTGAACACTTCGCAGCTACAAGAATTAGTCGATAATCCCCCGGATGCCCAAGCCCAAAGACAGGCTATGCTCGAATTGCGGCGTAGAAAGGTCCCCCCAAGAACTATGACCCAGGCACGAGCAATGGGGGAAAAGGCTGTTCATAGAATCCGCAAAATGACGCCCGAAGAAATAGCCGAAGACGAGACAATGCAACCGATCATACGCGATATATTGGAAAGGGGACCAGATAAGGCTTATGCGGTACTCGATGTTTTGAGCAAGCGCTTAGACTTACTGGAAAAGGTGACGAGCGGTGTGTTAACACAAGAAGAAGCGGATGTTGTGACACAGAAGTTTACCGCCGCCGCCAAATTACGAATATCGCAGGAAGAAAGACCACGCGTGCGCGTTGTAAGCAGGGAGGTCAAGGCAGCAGCTGAGCCTGAAGGCACGGCGCCGTTGACCGAGGAGCAATTCAACAAGGAGCTGGATACTGACAAGCGCAAACCGTCAGCCAAGGCAAAGTCTTTATCGCGTGCCGACCAGTGGGATTACTATAAGTCTCAGCAAGCTCCCAAAGCTAAGGCGGCTCAGAAGACCATCGAGGCATTACACGAGGCCCCAGCCAGAACAAAAGGATTTGAGTTGGCGCGTGATGCAGAGGCCAGGGCGTACTTCAAAAACCTAAGAAATGCGGCAAAAGACAAAAATATATTACAAGCCACAACTGAAGCGGAGCAAAAAAAGGCAGAATCGCAAATAATCAAAGCTGTAGATAACGCGGAAGATTTGTATTTTTCAGGTGACTTTGCTTCCGCAGTAGCGGAATCCGAGAAAGCGCTTCAATGGATACACGAAAGAGCAACGATCCAACATGGACCAGATTACCTGCGTGAGCTTGAAGGTCCCACCGTGCCAGAGAAAGCAGCCCCCGCAGCCCCGCGTGTGGACTTGGGCGCCGTCACCGACGAGGAGCTGAGCGGAGTCACCAAGAGGGAGCGTCGGAAGCTGCTTACAGAGAACGCCGCCAAGATCGAGGGCTCCGACATTTACCAGACCGAAGCCGCCGCGCTCGAGGTCCAGAGCCGCGAGATCGGGCCGGGCTATTACTATGTGGATCCGAAGTTCAAAGGCGAGGTCGAAACGATCGTCGGTGAACGGCGGGGGTTCCCGACAAAGCTCCAGAGAATGTTCACGTTCGATCGAAACGATACCCGGATAGTGACAACGGCGACGGGAGAAAAGGCCGAGATCGGCCCGACGCCCTGGGACACCGCCGTCCAGGAAGGGTTAGGCCGCGGTCGTGAGGGCGTTGAAGAAACATCCGGCTACATGGACATTGCCGAGTTCGTCCAGCGGGTAGTCGATGCGTCCCGCGCCGAAGAAACGATCGGCGGGATCAATGTCGAAGCGCTCGAGCGGGCGCAGCAGTCGGGGGACCCCGATCTATGGATGCTGGCCGAGAAACATAAGATGTTAGCCGAGGGCGCATCCGACCAGGCGATTAACGATATGATTACCGAGTGGGCCGACGAGTGGGGAATCGAACTGGCCGACGTCGAGGACGAGCTGGTCGCCGAGTTCGGTACGAAGCTGCGTCAGATCAAGAAACTGGACGATCCGGAAGATGCACTCGAAGACTTGGCGACCAGGCAGATCGAGGAGGAGGACCGCCGAGCCGGAGCAGAGGCAGCGCGGGAAGTACTCAAGGCCGCCGGGATAGAAGCTGAGGTGCGAGAGGTCGAGGAGATCCCGGAGCGGCCGCAGGACTTATTGGGCCGTCCAGCGCTCGAGGGCGGCGCGACCGGCCTGCAGAGGGGCCTGGGCGAATTAGGCCTTGAGTTTACCAAGCCGGAGCCGGTGGATCCAGACCAGTTGACCCTTGAGGACCTGCCGCCAAAACCCGAAGACGACGTGCCGTTTGAGCGGAGAGACCGCCCCGTTGCCGCGGCGCTTACCAGTGGCGAGAGACAACTAATTCTCGTGGCGATCGGCGCCGATTCCGAATCGGGCTACCATGAAGCGTTCCATGTATACCGGCCGTGGTTGACCGCAAAGCACCACAAAATCTTAGATCGCATCTTCGGCGGGCCGGGGATATCCGCCCGGCAGCAACAGGAGGCCGAGGCGACGTCGTTTGCCCGGTTTGCCGTCACGGGCAAGGCCCGCGGCGTCCTCCGGGCGATATGGCAGAAGCTACTCAACTTAATAAATAAGGTCAAAAGCGGTTTGCGGGGTCATGGATTCACAACGATCGGGGACCTGTTTGCCCAGATTGAGAAAGGGACGGTCGAAAAGCAGGGGGCGAGGGGAGCGGGGACGGCGTTTGCTTATAAGGGTCTGAGCTATGAGCAGATATTAAAACGGCAGAGAGAACTTGAAGGACTCCGGGCTGCGATGAAGGACCCAAAAACGGGTAAGGTATATTCAGGCGCATCGCATGTGAAAATAGTAGACAACATCCAGGACAAGGACATTCGGGCGAGAATTTGGAAAGAGTTTGGCGAAATCGACTCAGACAAGGTCGGGTTTGTAGATAAGTCCGGCAAATTCATTACGAGGGACGAATCGGAACGCCGATGGGACGTATTGACAATGGAGGACGTCAAGGACGCCCGGGCTGGCAGGGACCGGGGCCAGGTCCAGTTCGAGACGACCTCGGACAAGCTCCGTCGAGAGGCCGAGAAGGGCGCCCGGGTCCGGGCCCGCAAGGCACGGCTGGCCGAGCAGGCCGGCATAAAGCGGAAGGTCAAGAAGGGCCCTGCGATTCGGCGGATCAAGATCAAGCTCCAGGACCACACCCCGCCGTTGCGTGAGGATCTAGCGCCGGTTCCGGAGGCCAAGGCGGAGTTGCCGGAGCCGTCCGAGGAGCTGCCGTTGACGACCAAGACGCCCAGCCAGGTGGTCTATGATGAAAAATGGTTTGAGGACAACTTGGCGCGTGAGAAGCGGAGTTTACTGGACCGGGCGGGCAGTGAGGCCAGGGCGGTCTGGGCCGGTCTGGACAAGGTCCTGGGGGTTACTTCGACCCGCCTATACAACATTTCACCCAAACTGTTCCGGGCGACCAGGCAATATGTTTACGACGTCCTGACCCGATCCACGGCAATGACGCGCGACGTACAACCCTTTGTCGCCGGGGCCAAGAAGATGAGTAAAAACGATTGGCGGAGGTTGGACTTGGCACTAAAGAATGGTGTGGAGTGGAAGATCCGCGAGGTCGTCGGCAAGTACAATCTGACCGGGGAGTACGCCAGGGCCCGCGCCGTCCTGGATGAGATATTCGAGGCTGCGAAAACTGTCGGTATTGACATTGACTACCTTAAGGAATATTGGCCCAGGATGCTAAAGGACCCAGAGGGTTTTCTGCAATACGTCCAGGGGCGCGAGGATTGGTCGATTATCGAGGAGGCGATTAAGAGACGAGCAGCCCAGGCCGGCCGCAAGGTCGAGGACCTGACCGTTGATGAAAAGGCGCACGTTGTCAACACATTGCTGCGGGGCTACCGGACCCAGGCACTGACGTTATCGCGACCCGGCCCGGCCAAGGAACGAACAGTTGAGAGTGTTGATAAAGTACTGGACGCCTTCTACTATGACTCGCTCACCTCGCTACACAAGTACATTCAGTTGATGAATACCAAGATTGCCGAGCGGGAGTTCTTCGGCCGCGAGACCAAAGAGATCCAGAGCCTGCGCAAGACCCAAAGTGCCAGGCTGACCAGGCTAATGAAACTCAAGCGCCGGGTTGGGTTAAAATATCCGAGCGAGCCGGCGTACAAGGAGCACATTTCAAAGACGGCCGCAGACTTTAAGGCGGCCAACGAGCGGCTCGAGCGCCTCAAGGCCCGGCCGTTGTCCGAGACGATCGGCGGCTATGTGCTGGCCCTGCAGGCGTCCGGCGAGATCTCCCCGACCCAGGAAAAGGAGATCCAGGGGCTTTTGACAGGAATATTCGACCCGAAGGGGATGGGCCGGCGAATGGGGTTGTTCGCCACCGGGGTCTATATGGATACGCTCAACTCGGTCCTGCAGACGCTGACCCAACTGGACGAATTTGCCTACGCCTTTTACCGGAGTCCGTTGCGGTCAATTCCCGTTGCGATCCGCACGGCGGCGCGGCGTTCAAGGGTAACGCCGGAGGAGATCGGCATTGTCTCGATCGGTCACGAATTTCAGGAGCTGAACGTGCGAAAGGCCTTGACGTACCAGTTGAAGGTGATCGGGTTCGAGCAGATCGACCGGCTGAATAAGGAGAATTATATCAACACCGCCCTGGAGGATTTAGAAGCCAAGGCCAGGAAGTATTCCCCTCTAAACCCCGCAAAGAGAAAGGCGAACGCGGCGTTTGTCAAGAAGCTGGCCCGCGTCTTCGGCCCTGAGTACAAGACCGTCCTGGAGGACCTGCGGGCCGGTCGGATTACCGAGGACGTTAAATATCTACTATTCAATGAAATTCTGGACATTCAGCCGTTGGCAATTACCGAGATGCCGGAGGCTTACAACAAGGCCGGGAACCTGCGGATCCTGTACGCGCTGAAGATGTTTAATATCAAGCGGCTTGACTTTGCCAGGAACGAGGCGTTCAAGGACATGAAATCCCCCGCCACGTTCGCCCGCGGGTTCGGCACAATGGTATGGCTGGCGTTTTCGTTCGCTCTGATGGGGGCCGGCTCGGACTTTCTCAAGGACTTTGTCCGCGGCAAGCCATTCGACTTGAAAGACTCGATCGTGGACAATCTGTTGAGGATGGTCTTTTTCTCGAAGTACCAGGCCTGGCGGACCAGGCAGAAAGGTCTGGGCACGGCGCTGTTGGAAGGTTGGCGGCCACCGACGAAAGCAATCGACTCGGTCACCAGGGACATTATAAATGAGGCGACGGGTAAGGACCGTGGCTGGGAGTTGTGGCGTAGCGTGCCGATCGGCGGCGAGCTGTATTACTGGTGGTTTGGCCAGGGACGCAGACGAACAGAAGGCGAGGGTTCTCCAGTTGATTGAGGTGCAGAATGGCTGTATGTGACAAACACAGCGGCATAGATGAGAGGATGTCGAATGTTGAGGCCGAAACGGAGAAACAGTGGAAGGTCCTGGACCAGCTCCGCAACCGGCTACCGGTATGGGCGACGATCGTTATTTCCCTACTGACGTTTTTCTTAGGTGCGTCAGTCACCTACGCGGCGTTTGCTGTTAAGATTGTTCAGGGGGCGGGATGAACGGGGACGAACCCAACAACAATAAGATGTGCCTCGACAAGATCGACGGCGGCCTAATCGAGATGCGCAAAGGATTCAGCGAACTGCGGGTGGTCAACGTCGAGCAATCCGAGGAGCTGGGGGATATGAATACGGCACTATATAAACTCGAACAAGCGTTGTCGGATGTCAGAAAGGTATTTTGAATTGAATGGAGACCGAAAATGGACTTAATGACCGACATTCAAAGCTGGAAGACCACGGCCGTTGGATTTCTAACCGGCCTTGTCCTGGCGGGTTCTCAGTTAATCAATTTGCTTGACAGCAACCCTGAGACCCTTTTTGATCTGAACATTCTCATGGCGGGTTTTGCCGCGTTGGGGATAGGAGTGTTCGCCAAGGACGGCGACAAATCGTCTAAGCAACTTGGTATAGAGTAAAGGAGACTGAACATGAGGAGTAGTATTGTTTGTGTTGTTTTGATTGTGATGGTCTGTCTGCTATTTTCCGGATGCCCGGCGGTAAGAATGTCGCCGGCTTATCGGCAGACTGTTGAATCCTCGGCGATCCGGGTTGCCGAGCTGGACAACCGATGTCAGAACGGCGACGCGGTGGCCTGCAAAGAGGGCCTGGCGGCGGCGTCGAGAACGCTGGACTTGATAGTCGATGCGCTCTACGGATACGAGGGGGACTATGAAGATTGAAGAATTGATCCAGAAGCTGCCGGCGGAGTTTCACGACCTGGCCCGGCGGTACACCCCGGTCTTGATTGGCTGGGGGTTTGAAGACCTGCAGGCCTGGGTCGAGCAGATCGCCAAAGGCAACTGGCAGACCGCCTACCAAAAGCTGGTCGCGTCAATGGACACCGAGGCGCTGATTGCCGAGGAACGTAAGTCACACGAGATCCTGCAAAAGCTCAACAAAGACAATGCCGAGGCGATAAACTTGCGCAAGGCGATAGTCGAGCAGGTCCTGTTGACCAGTATCTTAATGCTGGCCAAGAACATCAGCGAGTAGGCCGGAAAGATCATAGTTTTTCTCCAAACCGTCCGGCTGCCTCGGCACTGGGCGGTTTTTTCCATCGTTTTTCGGAACCCCTAACCTGACGCATAATAGGGGGTTGTGTTACAATCCGAAAATACTTTGAACAATTCTCGCCAATTATCATTGACAAGGAAGGGGTGATTGTGCAATAATGGAGGTAGATGGGAAAGAACAAGAGCCACGTAATGTTCAGTTCAAGGGTATCAGCGGACAAGCCAGTCATAAAATTAATGAACCAGTTGGCGCGCCGGGAGGATAGAGACGTCAAAGACGCGGTCCGGCGGCACTTGGTTCGGACGCTGACGGCCGAGTTGGAGACAGCGGATTAATACCGGGGCGGTGTAGCCCGGTGACTGCTCGGCTCGGCCACGGACGGCCTTGCCGAGGTTGTAAGTTTCTTCGTTTCGCTCGGTGGCCCCGTCATTCTCGCGGGCGGGGTCACGGGGTTTCCGAAGTTCTTTGATAATCTGGTGTTCGGGACAGTGGCGTAAAAGCAACCGCCCATACCCAATAGGTATGAGGCCGGTCGAAAGGCCGGCGTTGTGGGTTCGAATCCTACCTGTCCCAATGATCGCGGGGTGGAGCAGTACGGTAGCTCACCGGGCCCATAACCCGGAGATCGCGGGTTCGAATCCCGCCCCCGCAAATATGGGCTCGACAATCCTGTTTTGAGGCCCCAGCCAGCGGTGGGCTAAAACACTGGCCGGTACATTCTATACTTTCAAGCGGCGGCAGAGCCTGGAACGTGTAAGAGCAAACTATGATTAGCCAACCGGCTCAAGGATATCAGAATCCGACATCGGGGCGGGGCGCATCCCCGCCGGCCGCCGTGTCTTTTAGAAAGGCAAGAACATGAAAATGGCAGAAGCAATGCAAATAATAAAAGGGCAAGAGCTACTTGGGTATAGAGTGCATTTTGAACATGCGGGAGACGGTTTTTTAAGAAGCGACTATTTTCCTGCAACAGAAGAAAAAACAATTCCAACTGAACGCGAAGCATGGTGTTTGGCGAGTCAGTTCGCGGCTCAGACACGAGGCAGATGTGTAAATATATATGTCACTAATTCCAGGGGGTGTCCGGTAGAGGGATATCAGGATAAATCGATTGCCAACAGATAGCGGAGTACGCGATGCGAGAGATAAAGTTTAGGTTAATCAAAGACGGAAACATTGTGGGCTATGAGTGCCACGGGGCAATGTCAGATGGGCAAGTTGTGATATTACATAGCCCCCATGATAGATGGGCAGAATTGGGGCCGTGCAACATTGTGGGGCATCCTGATAAATATATTCCACACGATCACAAAGACCGATACACCGGCTTCAAGGACGAGAAAACCAAAGAGATATACCAGGGGGACATATTGAATCCGGGACGAAGGGAAGTTCACTTTGGCGAATACCACACAAAAGTGGAGCAAGGAGTAGGCTTCACAACTTTTTCTCACGATGCGAAACCGCCCTTCGACTTCCCGTTCAGCTTTGCGACTCGGCAAGCTGAGGGCAGTGAAGTCATCGCCAACATCCACGAGAAGCCGACGCCGCGGCCGGAGTAAATGAAAACACACAATCAAATGCTGGAAGAAATCGAACACGCTGCACCTAACGATCTGCGAGAGAAGGTCCGTAAAATCATGAAAACACCACGTCGCACGCGTCCGCAAGAGGCGGCAATAGATGAAGCCTGGGAAGGATTGTTGTTTTGGCGCAGAACGCACGTTGAATTATTAGTGAAGGCTTATGAGACAGGAGAAAATCAAGCATGAACAACCACAAGTACAAAATTGAGGATGGCCGGTTAGTGGAAAAAGCGAATGGCGTGCCGATCCCGTTAGATGAGCCCGTGTTCATTTTGAGGGCCTCAGACCGCAAGGCCCTGGCCGCGGTGGTTGCTTACAGCATGATCGTGAACGGTCTGGACCACAAGGCGGCGGTAGTGAGATGTATTGTTGATTTTCGTGAATTTGAACGGAAGAATCCGGACAAGATGAGAGAGGCATGAACAAGGCATATTGCAAGAAACTGTTTGACGAGTGCGTAAGGTTCCGCGACAAGTGGTGTGTTCTCACCGGCGAGCCAAAGGCCGAGGTCCATCACATGATCTTTGAGTCGCAGGGCTGTTGGGAGTTGCAATTCGACACCGACTACGCCGTTCTTTTGTGTGCTGAGTGTCACCGAGGCAAGCCATATTCACCCCACACCGATAACGTCGCGTTCATTAACAAACTGGAACCCTTTATTGAGGACGAGGTCCGCCGGCAGAAGATAATTGCGAGTTTGACTATGGCGGTCCCGGTCTTGCGGGATCTGCCGGATTATGATGAGATCGGCCGTCGGCTGACGATCCAGCGGGCCGAGCTAAAAGAGCAGTTTGAAATGGATTACGACTGTTGCCCTAGGGAGATCTGGAAATGACCGCCGAAGAATCAGGGACCTAAGTAATGGCTGAGTTAGTAAATTGTCTTAACTGCGGCCGGGACACTAGATCGGTTACCGAATATTGTCTTAGATGTAGACAAGGCGGCTATGCGTCGATAACCGGCCAGATAAACGAGCAGCGGGACAGACCTCGTATTTCGGCGACCAGAGAATTGGATTTTGGGGCCGCCGAGGATTTCATGAATGATAACTTCGAGGAAGATGAATGACCAAGCGATTATGAAAGCCTTATCATTACATCAGCCGTGGGCCTCGATGATCGCAATGGGGTCAAAGACGATCGAGACGCGGACCTGGCCTACCAGGTACCGCGGCGAGTTGTTGATCGCCTCGACGAAAAAGCCGGAGATCCCTGGGCGGTTGTGCGGCTTCGGCCTGTGTGTTGTTAATCTCGTCAATTGCAGGAAGATGATCCTTTCCGATGAAGCGGCCGCGCGGTGTGCCTGGAGTGATGGTCTTTGGGCCTGGGTCTTGAGTGAGATTAGAGAGATCCAGCCGTTCCGGGTCCGGGGGCAGCAAGGATTGTATGAGGTTGAGATTTAAAAAGGTAAATGGAGTTGCCGGATGTGGGTAATACCGAATACATCACAGTTTTATCGCTTTGTGCAGGATACGGAGGGCTCGACCTCGGACTGTCCGAAGGGGTGGGCAGACTTCTTCGCTGTGTTGCTGTGGAGATCGAAGCGTTCGCCCTTGCGAACCTGGTTGCAAAGGCTGAAGCGGGTAAACTGGTTATTGAAGCTCTGTACCCGGACGTTAAGACCTTCCCGGCAGAACGATTTTCTAGATGCTTTGACATCGTCACTGCGGGATACCCGTGCCAGCCGTTCAGCTCAGCCGGCAAGCGTGCGGGTGAAGACGATCCCCGACACCTTTGGCCGCATATTGCAAGAATCGTGCAGGCAGTTAAGCCTGTTTGGTGCTTCTTCGAGAACGTCCCCGGACACCTTACCCTTGGATTCCCGGCAGTTTACCGAAGCCTACGAGATATGGGTTACTCAGTTGAGGCGGGACTGTTTACAGCGGCAGAAGTCGGTGCGCCACATAAAAGAGAACGGTTGTTCATTCTGGCCTACCGTAACGATGGGAGATGTAAGGAGGTCACAGAGTTACAAAAGGGGCAACCCGCAGCTTCATGCCCTTGTGGAGAATTGGCCGACGCCGAATATCCCGAACAGGGGCAAGGAACTCGACAAGAGCCGCCGGCCGCGAGCGGGGGGCATAGACCTCCAATCAACCGTTGGCCTGCCCGCCCCGGACAGCCCCAATACGAATGGGAAGAGCCGAGGGTTGTGGAGTACGCCCGAAGCCGAGCATCAGAAGGGCTATCACAATCAGAAGGACGGAACCTCGATCAAGAAACTGGGGACGCAAGCGGGCAAGGGCAAGCTCAACCCGGCGTGGGTAGAGCAGTTGATGGGACTGCCTTCCGCGTGGACAGACTTAGGCTCCTGGGCAACGGAGTTGTTCCCCGACAGGCAGAATTAGCATTTAGGGAATTATTGACTCGGCATAGATGAGGTGGACTTATAAATGGGCGTTGGTTTAGACGAGATTATTGCGTCGGCGGTGGGGACATTGGCAGTTGTAGTCGCGTTGCTGTGGTCCTATTGTGGCGAAAGGAGATGAGCGTTTGAAAAAACAAGTTAGGCTATTACTTAGGCTGCCGATCGCCAAGGAACATGGGGCGGAAAAGGGGAGAGTCTTTGACTGCACTCGCGTCGACGGCCGCAAGGCGTGGTTCATTGGAGACGCCAGCGAGGAATGTGCAGCATTTCTCAGCTATGAATGTGAGGTGTTTGAGGAGGGTGGAGTCACATGACGACTATAGTTATAAGAAGCAAACAAGGAAAGGGCGGCGGCTTGCTTAACCTGAGCGAGGACGCCCGCCGGCGAGCAAGAGAACATCTAAAATCACTAAGGATACGATTGGAGAGGGTTCAGCCACTAATCTGGCCGGAAGATGCGGTTTCGGCTTATCGAAAACACATATATGCGCCGTGGACGTTTACACTAAAATCCGACATTCTGCGGCGAAAGCGCGAAGATATGGAGCGATCTTTGCGGCGGAAACGTGAAGACGAGGTTATTCATCGAAGGGCCTTGTACGTATGGGTTTTTTGGTGTCCCGGAATCAGTGGTTGTTTTGAGGGTTGGTGGTTATATTTGATTGGCAGGGGGTTTGAGACGAGCAAGTATTTTGAACACGATTCCAAAAGAGTTGCAAGGTTAATGGAGTTATTTCCACTCATCGAGCCGACTTTGTTTGGTTCCCCGGACATCAGAAAATGGAAGATGGAATTTGTAAGGTGTTACCAAAAGGGTCGCTGGTGTGGCAAGCCGCAAGGCAAGGCGCCCATCTGGGTGGAAATAAAAAACAATTACATTTTTAATATTTTAGGTCGGGCAGAATGGCCAAGTTCAAATAGCGCTCGCGGCGCATGACTGGAGTTAGTCACGGATGGCGCAGGCATACAGAATCGTGAACTGGAAATCGCTGTATGAGGTAACGGTCAAGGGCAAGCCGGCCAATGCCGATACGCCGATTGAGCAGCTCCGCAAATCGAAGTTGCCTTACGTCAGGTGGGCCGTACACGGCCATTTCCTGGGCGCCACGTACCGCAAGATGGTTCAGAAGGCCTGGGGGGTGGGTGTGCTCATGGAAATGGCGTGTATGGGTTTATTCGGCAAGCTGCTGGAGCTGGCGGCCGACGCCGAGCCCAGGTACCGGGGGTGGATATTAGACGAGAAGCACCGGCCGATCAACGGCCCGCAGGTTGCCGATCTTCTCGACATTAAGGACGATGGGACGGTAGAAAAACTAATGGAGATCCTCTGTGACCCGGAGATCGAATGGCTGGAATTGGTGGAGTTTCCCCTAGCCGTCGGGGCGCGCCCGGGCGCCGAGGGGAGGGGAGGGAGTTGCTTAGGGGGGAAAGATGAGGAACCCTTCAAGATCGAAACCGAAACCGAAGAAGAAGGTAAGGTAATCGAAACCGAAAGGGATTCCGCCCCTCGCCTGGAAAGAAGTGAGTCTTCACCCCCTGGCCCCCGCCCGCCTGATTCGGGTTCGGGTCCGGCTTCGGCTTCGGAAGTTTCGGCTTCGGCCTCAGTCTCGGCTTCGGCGGCGGGCGGGGGCCAGGGGGTGAAGAAAAGGCGGGCCCAGGCGGCCTTGGAATTGTCGGAGATCATCAGCTCACACAACACTTCCGACGCGACTACCTTCCGGGACATACTCGACCACCTAGAGTTTAGAATGTTGAACGAGACCGATCTGCTGCTGTTCGACCTGGCGTTGGTCAAGGCGGCAGAGTGTAGCCGATTCCGCGTGCCGGCTGCCGGGTTTGTGGCGGCGATGAAACAGTCGCCGTTTTTTTATAATCCAAAGGGCGCGTCCATTGTCAGAGGGAAATTAGATGAGTACCGCTGATGCGATTGTCTTGTGTGAGCGATGCGGGGCCCGTTGCAAGGTAGGCGACAAACGCAATCCAGACGCGAAGATGCTACGCCTCTCCAGAGAGCCCAAGGGCTTGTGTGTGAATTGCGCCACCCATGATTGGTTGAGAAATACTTACCCAGTTAACATGCAGGTGGCGGAGTCAGGGCCGGGGATTTTAGTTCATCCACATATTCGCAAAATATTCGGCGATCTTATGCAGGCCGCCGGCGCCGATGCCAAGCTAGACGAGATCAATTGGAACTTAGTTAACGAAAACTGGGATTTGCCGTTCCCGCACAAAATAAAACCGAGCGCGACTAATCCTTGTTCACAAGAGCAGCTCGATGAAATCACGGCTGGGAAATACAAAGCTATTGATTGTCCGCCGGTGGGCGAATTGCCGACAGAGGAAACATAATCAAAAGTCTATTCAGTGACCAGAAAGGAACCGATATGGCAAAGAAAAAGAAGATAGCAAAGGGCGAACAACTGGCGTTGATTGATATTGGCCCTAAAAATGGCGAGGCGATCGTAACCAGGGTACGATTATATAAAAAGGCCTAAGCTGCTCGCCTGAAAGCCCTGGCCGAGGAAATCAAACTAAAGGCGGAAGTTCTAAAACTTATAAGGGCGGCAAAACTACAACCGCTCAAGGATGGCGTAATTAAGTTTAAGTACAATAACTTTTCAATTCGTGTTACGCCACGAGATGAGTTGATCACCATCAAAGAGGAGAAACTAAAAAAGGACAAAAGCGGCAAAGAATCGAAGGGCATGACCAGAACGGTTAAAACCGAGGAGCTCCAGTTCAAGAAGGGCAAGAAATAGAAGGGCGTGGAAGCTCGATAATGCCAACAGGAATCCCATACTGCGATGAAGTGCTGAACGTGCAAGCGGGCTGCACAAAGATAGGCTCTGGTTGTAAGAATTGCTGGGCAGAGCGCATGACAATCCGCCAGAATGGAATGGCTAAGATTCGCGGCGATCAAGATAAATGGTCGGCGTACAGTAGCGTCTTGAGTTATAACACAGCCACAGGCAAGGCTACTGGCTGGAATGGTAATGTCGTGACGTTCCCCGAGCGCCTTAATATCCCGCTGAAGTGGCGCAAGCCCCGCACTATCTTCGTGAACTCGATGAGCGATACGTTTCACGAGAAGGCGCCGTTTGAGTTTATCTACAAGATTTGGAATATGATTTTTGACACACCACGGCACACATATCTCCTATTCACCAAACGCCCAGAGCGGGCCTTAGACTTTTGTCACTACATGGCCGCGTATTGGCGGGGACCGAAAGCGTGGCCTGATAATGTTCAGTTCTTTGTCTCGGCATCCACGCAGGCCGAAGTGGACAAGGCCGTGCCGATCCTCTTGCAGATCCCCGCTGCGGTGCGGGGGTTGTCGCTGGAGCCACTGTTGGAGCCGATAGACTTTGGACTTATCAGCCAAATATCGTGTCCAACACTTGTTGAATGGACGTGCGGCCACAAGGGGGTAGCATTTGTCGGGGACAAATTCCCGGCAAGACGAGGTTTTGGTGGTGCAAAAGATTGGAATGACCCTGGATACCAAACGTGTTGCGCTGACTGCGGAAATGAACAATACAAAATGAACATAGATCAGATTATAGTTGGCTGTGAGTCCGGCCCGAACCGCCGACCATGTAACATTGAATGGGTAGAGAGTATAGTCGAGCAGTGCAAAGAGGCTGGCGTGTGCTGCTACGTTAAGCAGCTTGAACTGCTCAAGACCGGCAAGAAAGCACACACTTTGTCGAGTTATGTCGAGACGGACTTCAATAAATTTCAGGCACACTTACGAGTGAGGCAGTGGCAGAGAAAGGAGTCTTAGTATGCCAGCGTTGTATTGGACAAAGACCGGCAGTGATATTTGGGAGGCCAGCGTTCGGACAATATTTGATTTTAAGAACCTGAAGACCGGCGAGACGGTGACAGTTGATTGCGCCTCGGAGGTTGCGCGGCTGGGGTTCCAGCCGATACAGATGCCGAAGGTCAGTAAAGCGACCAAGAAGAAGCTTCCAACGCCCGACACCCGTGGGCAATTGCTCCATTCCTGGGGTGACGTCGGGGTTTCGGTGAGCGCCGGGAAGTTCAAAGCAGCGTTTTGGGACGGCAAAAAGAATGTATACTTGGGCCGGTTCGATACCGTGGAACAGGCGGCGACCGTGTATGAGGAGTACAAGCTCAAGCACGAAGCATCTGCCCCGAACACAGAAATCACAGGAACGGGAACCACCGAGAGTGATCGAGAAACGCAGGAGCCTGCCAAGGCGGAAAAGACAGAGCCCAAGTACAAAGGCGTTGCCGTCTCACAGACGCCTGGCAAGTTCGTGGTCCGGTTCTGGGACAAAGCAGCCAGGAAACTTGTAAACTTAGGAACGTTCGATCATAAATTGCTTGCCGCGGCGGCTTATCAGGACCACAAGGGCAACCACGAAGAGGCCAAGCGGCTGCGGGACGAATACAAAGACAGCCAATCTCAAGGCGTCATGGGTCCATCGGAACAATGAAAAAGGCCAAGGAAAGCAAGACGATAACCCCGTTACAGAACCGGTTTTGCGACATCGTCGTTTTGATGGAGTTGACCGGCAAGGTCAACAAGCGCAAGGCGTACGAGCTGGCCGGCTACAGATGCCGCGGCGAGACAGCAAGAGTTGAGGCGGAGCGTACCCTACAAATTCCCCACGTTCGGGCGTATCTTGCGCGTGCGCGCGCGTGCGTCAAAAAGAAGCTCACCAAGACCCAAGACGACATTATTGCTCAACTTGAACGGCTGGGCTTTTCGGAGCTGACAGACTTCGGATCCTGGGACAAAGACGGCTTCAAATTGAAGGCTTCAAAGCAGATCCCGAAAGACAAGATCGCCGCGCTCAAGTCGATCACGGTTGATGAGCAGCTATACACGAACAAGAAGGGCAAGAAGAACGTCCACCGCCGTACCAAAATCGAGCTGCACGGATCCAAAGGCGCACTGGACTCGTTAGCGAAAATCGCCGGCATGATGAAGCCGGACGTTGAGGACGTGGTGTCGTTTGCCGAGGCGCTGCACGCGGCCAGCACACAGGAGAAAGACAAATGAGCGAATATATCCACGAGTATTTTGGTCTAACGTATGGAAACTACTTAGTATTGCCCCGTTCGATTTTGCAATCCATGCCGGACGAATGGCAGTGGGAGTTTGTGAAGATGATGAATGAACTGACAGATCGGTTTGGTTATGAATGGGAACCCAAAGGGGGCTACACAGTCTTAGCCTTGGACGAAAACAAGAAATTCACAAGCGATTCGTATTCAAACTATGAAAGAGGAAGAAGGAAAATCCCGGAGAAAGGAAAATGATTAAGATAGCGCCGCTCGATATTGATCACGGTGTCCGCACTCTATGCCGGCGGCCATATCCCGGCCATCCTAACGGCTGCCCGAACTACGGCAAGCGCAACACCTGCCCGCCGGAGGCGCATTTCTTAGAGAACGTCCTGGACCTGGGAAGAACCGTTTGGATTCTCTGGGTAGACTTTAACCTTGAAGAGCAGCGGGGAAGGATGTTGTCAAAACATCCCGGCTGGTCTAAGCGACAGGCGGAGTGTTGTCTGTATTGGCAAGCGGGCGTGCGGAAAGAATTGAGAGAAGAAATGCAAGCGTTTATTGATTTTGCGGACGATACGCTAATGATGGTTGAAGCGCCGGAAGCCTATGGGGTGAATGTTACAGAGACGATGTCGCGGGTGGGGATTCAATTGGAGTGGCCACCAGAGAAGATAGTAAGGAAAGTGGGGCTGATTGGATGGAGGGCTGAGCAGCGATGATCGCGCAAGCCGAAATGAACGCCGCGATTGAATTGTCCGAGCATGGCCGCAAGGACTATTCCTGGTACATGACGCACGCTCTTGACGTGAATCCGGATCATTTATGGTCGAAGATGCGCGAGATCAACAACTCGATCCGCGACAACAAAAAGACGGTGGTCGGGGCCGCCCACGGTGTCTCCAAGACTTACGGCGTAGCCAGGGTGGCGCTGACGTTTTTGAACTGTTACTATCCCTCGACGGTAATCACGACGGCGCCGAGCTGGGACCAGGTGAAAAACGAGATGTGGCGTGAGATCCGGGCGGCCCACGCCGGCGCCCGAGTCCCGTTAGGCGGCAAGCTGACCACCACGATGCTGGACATGCAGCCGGCGACGGGGGTCAAGTGGTTTGCTATGGGCATCGCGACGCGGCCGGACACGGTGACAAGCGAAGCGACGAGGATGCAGGGCCACCACAACGAACACTTCCTAATCGTCATTGACGAGGGCGCCGGCGTATTGCCGGAGATCTGGCGTGCGATCGAGCATATCGGCGGCGATTTTAAGCGGGTAGTCGCGATCGGCAACCCGGTCACGGCGAGCGGGGAGTTTGCCGTGGCGCTGAAGGACCCGACCTGGCATCAGATCCGGGTTTCGGTGACGGACACGCCGAATTTCAAGCAGGGCCGCACGGTGATCCCCGGCGTCTACGGCCGAGAGTACGAGTTGGAGATCCGCACCAAGTATGGGGAGGACTCGGACGAATATGCCGTCCGGGTGCTGGGGCTGACCTCACGAAAGAAAGCCGAGGGCGCCTACTACGCGCGGAAGATGGAGACGTTGCGTGCCAAAGGCAGAATTGGAATTGTCGATCATGATCCGAGCTACGCCGTCCACATTGTGCGCGACCCCGGCTACACGTCGGCGTTTTGGTTCTTCCAGGTGATCGGCACGAACGTGCGGTTCATTCGATACTACGAAGACTCGGGCCCGGGCGTTGAAGATTACGTCCGGATCTTCGAGGAGTTCAAGAAGGAGTGCGGCTATCATTACGGGGAAGACTTCGTCCCGTTCGATATAGACAGCAATGCCCAGAAAGTAGTCACCGGGTTCACGGCGTATGAAACCTTACTGGCGATGGGCCTGAATCCGACGCAGCTCCAGCAGGAGAGAACAAAACAGGAGGGGATCGACCGAACCAATAAGTTCCTGAACGCTTGCTGGTTCGACGAGGAGTTGTGTAAAGTGGGCATCGAGCACATCGAATCGTATCACGAGCGCAAGAATAAATTATTGAGTACGCGCGACAAGCCGATCTTCACCGGAGTTCCCGAAGAGGACGGCCACCAACACGCCGCCGACGCGCTGCGCTACGCATCGAAGGCGGTCCCGTTAATTGGATCCGGCCACAGCATGACGGCTGATGAAGCTAAAGCAAGTTGGGCCAAACATAGGAGATGAACAATGAACAAGCTTATTACGATTGTATTTAGTGGCGGTCAGGTTAAAGTGTCGGGTTCGGCGACGGAAATAAAAGAGCTGCGAGCGGCGGTTATAAAAATGGCCGCGGACCCGGAGCAGTGGATTTCTGTCAATCTGTACGTCAAGTCGCCCAACGTCAGCCCGATCTGGTTTCGGCCGTTCCTGGTCCAGTTTATGGTCGTGCAGAACATCAGCGACATTGCCGTACCGAGCCAGCACATAATTGGTGAAAGGGAGAATTGAAATGTCGCTATTTGATTTCCTTAACCAAGCGGGGCGAACAACCCCATCTCAACAAGCGGCGCATTTAGACCCACAAGTCCTTGCGGAGTTATTGCGACAACAGCACGCGAGGGAGGCCCCAAGCGAAGAGGACAGAGCTGCTTACTGGCGGGCGGTGCATGCGCAGCACACGGCGCGGGGCACCGCCGGGCAACAAGCGCCTTCTGGGGGAACCGAACCGGTCCAGCCGGTTAGTTGTAACCTACGGCCACCGCGAAAGTACGTTGAGAGCAGCGAGGTTGAATGGGACCCGAAGCAGATAACAGGAGAAGAAGATAATGACGGATCCAATCAAGTTGAGTGAGAGTGAGAAAAACGCAATCAGCGAGTTGGGGGAAAGGGGCGTCTGGTTAGTTGCTTTGAAAAGGGCGGGTAAGGTAATAACCCCGCCGGACGAATTGTGTGCTATAGTCGATTTTACTAAGGAGGCGCAGCAACGGAAGCAGATCGAGGGAAAAGCAAAATGAATTGGCGAGACAAGTTAGACAAGTTGGACGATTTTCAAGATAGGATCGCAGAGGCAATCGTAGTGGCCTTCTACATACTCTTGGTGGCAGCTCTGTTAAAGTATTTGTTCACTTAACCGCTCACAGGAGAAAGCAGAATGAGCATGCAACCCAAATACGATGGTCTAATTGAAATATTGAAAGTGATCGCGGTGGTGGCACTCGTGGCTTGGGGAATACTCGGGTATCTCGTGGTGATGAAGATGTTGTTAAAGTACTTGTTCACTTAACCCTGCGCACCGGAGCTAACAGCAAATGGCGCCTGAGCCGGAATAAAATAATGGCCAAATCCCCCAAATTATCCTTGACAGGCCCGGACGCACTTGAAAAAATGAGTGCTGATATACGCTTAATCGCACGAGAAGTTGGATTTGGCAAGATGTTTTACCCATGCAAAGCCAACCCGAGCATTGAATGTGAGGTGCACAATGGTTTGATCACGCAGATCGCAATATCGTTCACAGGCACGATGAACCCGCCAGACATGCAAAAGAAGTACCGGTCAGATTAGATGAAACGACGCAGGTTTTTACAATGGTGTTCAGGAGTTTTGGGTCTTGGAGTGACGGCGGCCCAGCAGCAAAAAACCAAGGCCGAAGTTAATGAGATTATACGTGCGACTTTAGTTAACGACGCAAATTGGAGCGAGACTCAGAAGAAACCAGCCCAGCGCGTAGTATGGCGCAGGTGGGCAAAATTAAAAGAGGAGCCGGAAGCCTATACAAGGGAAGATCTCGAGAAAGCGAAAAGAAGATTTGAATGAGAACCCCCGCGGCGCTTGATCGCGGCATAACTAAATAGAGCACGCTTACCCGAAAACGGATAGCCCCTATGTCAGTTTCCAATGTGGAACTGCGGGGTTTTTTTTTTATGCCCGATTACGCGGACAAGGAAAAAGACTTTCAGAGCGCCTTCAACGATTCCTACGACATTTGGTATCCGCAGATGGCCGAGGCGCACAAAGACTTGAAGTATTATCTGGACACGCCCTGGACCGCAGCCGACAAGGAATATCTACGCGAGCAGAATCGAGAGGTCCTCAACTTCAACATCATCTGGCGGATCGTCAAAATGATAACCGGCTACGAGCGCCGGAACCGGCTGAGTTTGAAGATCGGCCCGTCCGAGGGCGAGGACGATATCATCGCCAGCCAATTGACCGGATTGATCATGCCGATGATGGAGACTAACGCCGGCTTCGAGACGGTCAGCGATTGCTTTGAGTTCGGCTCGTGCGTGGCGGGTGCGAACCTCATTGAACCCTACCTGGACCGGAGCGGTGACGTTCAGTTCAAACGGCGCCCGTACAATAAATTTCTGCTCGACCCGGGCTTTACTCGCAGAGACTTAAAAGACTGCGGGCACCTTATCATTCACGATGAGGGGATGCTGACCGAGGACGTGAAAAGTTTATTGCCCGGCAAAGAGGGGGAGATCGAAAAATTGGCAAAGGCCGAGGGCGGCGACGAGGTCTTGCCTTTCTCGGCGTATCACGGCAGGGGCAAAGACGAGGGCAAGCGGTGTAATTATTCGGAGTTTTGGGAACGGAGCACAAAGAAGGTCAACGTAGTAGGTAACCGCGACGGGGGCATGGAAGTTGTCTGGGACGGGAAAGATGCGACGATCACTCGGGCGTTGGCAATGTATCCGATGCAACTCGTTTCGTATTCGGATTATCGAGAGACGGTGACATACTCGGCGTTTGTCAATGGCCGATGCGTACACAAGGGCCCGGACCCGAACGGTATTGACGACTACCCCCACGTTTTGATTGCCGGTTTTTTTTGTCCGGAGTACGACGATTTCGCCGTGAAGCTGCAGGGCAACGTCCGCCGGCTGCGGGACCCGCAGCGTGAAGTTTCCAAGCGGCTATCGAAGATCTTAGACATTATCGACAGCCAGGTTGCAACTGGTAAGATGGCCGAGGAGGAAAGCCTGGTGGACCCGGACGATATCCACTCTTCGGGCCAGGGCAAGGGTATTTGGGTTAAGAAAGGCGCCTTGTCAGGACCGGCGGGGCCGAAGATCATCGAGCTTAAGATGGGCGACATTCCGGCGGGCCTGTTCCAGCTGAACCACGACCTGCAATCGCTGATAAACGACATCGGGTGCGTGAACGATTCGATGTTCGGGACCGACGAGCTGAGTCAACAGATGAGCGGGTATCTGATGAAGCTAAGGCAGGGGGCCGGGCTGGTGGCGCTGCAGGACCTGTTCGACAACCTGCGGTTTTCCAAGAAGCAGTTGGGGTTCAAGCTGGTCAAGTTTGTAATTGCGAACTATTCGGTCAGGCGGATCCAGAGAATTATCAATCAGCAGCCCCAGGGGATCTTGGGCATGGATCTAAAGGCCCGGTCGCTATTGGCCAGCGAGGTCACTAAGTACGACTGCACGCCGCAGGAGGGCGTCCACACCGAGACACAGCGCCAGATGTTTTACACCGAGCTGTTGAATCTGAGGAAGGCCGGGTTCAATATTCCCGAGGAGGTCATCCTTGAGGCCCTGCCGACACAGTTCCCGGAGAAACTGAAAAAGGCGTTACTGGGCGCCTCAAAGCAAAAGCAGCAAATGATGGCCCAGCAAATGCAGGAAAAGAAGCTAATAGACCAGCTCAAGGGCGCCAAGATCGCCGCTGACTTAGGCCGGGCCGAGGAAAGGCACGCCAACGTCGAGGAGCATCACGCCGACGCGGCGCTTGCCCGCGTGAAGATGGCCAAGGAGATCGAGAATATTGGGTTCGACCGACTAATGTCGATGTTAAATTTAGTCAAAGACTTTGAGGCCGTTTCACAGAAGAACCGGCAAGAGGCAATCACACGAAGGTGAGTTTTGGGTTTTGAGTTTTTAGTTTTGAGATAGAACGAGAATGATGACTTTAACAGTCGAACATACAGGATTTCTCATAAAAGAAGGTATCGACCTTCCGGAGTTTAAGCCAGCGCCCTTCAGTGAATTTCGAAGAAGAAGCGGGAAATTTGATCCCGAAAAGACGTATGCGGGATGGATAGGATTTAAAGATGGCGAATCATACCGGACAAAACAAATAGGCTTAATCAATGCAATGTTGGATTACATACCATTTGAATATTTGAGTAGTGTCAGGTTCATCTGCAAGCCGCTCGGAACGTCCGGCACGGGTTTTATAGATGAAGAGGCTCTTTGGGGGTCTTTTGCGTGGAAATATTCTCCGACCAATTAGGCAAAGAGGCAATAACGAGACGATGAGTACTATACAAATTCATATAGGCAATTTGGTTGATGCACCAAACCACGCGCCAAACGGGTGCAGACTTATTGGTATTTGGGACAATATGGCATGGTTGCTGTATCCGGACAAGGGAAAGGGAACCACCGTGGCCCCGGTTGATAGTATCATTCCACACAGGGAAACGAAAGGCCATCGAGACTATATTATTATAACTGTGAAGAAGAATAACTCGCGCGGGGAAAAACTGGATTGTGAAACGCGGGATTGTAAACATTATGGTGGATTGGGTTGTCACGGGAGCGATGATCCCATGAATCAAACCGCGTGCAAACGCGATCTCAGTAGAGCAATGGAATGCTTAATGACAAATTTTTACTTTGAGCCCAAAGATGAAACCGGGAATAATCAACGCGATTGAAAATATCATTATCGTTATTGGTGCGCCTTTCGCTGTCTTAGGTGGCGTATTAAGAGCGCTTAGGGACTTATATAATATCAACAGAAGGTAAGTAAGTATGGACAAAGTAGGCGACGTATTACCGTCAATGACCGACGTGTTCACCAAGGGTTTTGACCAGTGTGTTGCTGCGAACAAGCCCCGCCGCGAGCCCTACTATATTCTCGTGACGGCTGATTGGTATGCTAATTATACGCAGTTGAAGATGGTCTTTTCGCCCAGGGCAACCAAGCCGCCGATCCTGCTCAATACGATGTTATGGCTGGTTGACAACAAGGCCGGCAGCGTCGAGGAGATATGGGTACTGCCCAAGGACGCTCCGGTCGGGCCGACCGTTCCCCTGGGCCCGGTCGATGAAAAACTAATCAAGGTGGCGCCGCTGCTGCCGATATTTTATTATTGAGGCGAGCATGAACAGAAGGAATTTTCTACAGTCAATTGGCCGCGGAGTGCTCGGCATAGCGTTTGTCGGCGGAGTGATTGTCAAGAAGGGGAACTCGAGCGCACCGGCCAAGCCAGCAGACCCCGTAGTCAAGGCGTATTACAACAAGATGTTGGCGAGACCCCCAGCATCAAAGTTGTTTGATTTAGATCAAAAGGGTATGATGGGTTGGAAGATGATGTGTACTTACGGGATCATGAACGACAAGAATATCCAGTGTTTGGCAATAGGGGAATATGCAAAAGGGGAGAAACCGGCGGGCAAATGAATAAGTGAATATCGGGTTTGACCGACGCCGGCGGGCGGAGGTCGACTAAAGAATAAATTACGGCCGTACTGGGGCCAGTACCCTCAGGACGGCCGTTTTTTATTGCCCGCACGGAAGGTGGAAATGGCAGGACCAATACTTGGAGTAGACATGACGGACGACCAATATCAAATTAAAGAGGACGCCCACACACTGATTGAGGCGGAGATGATTAAGAAAACACCGGACCGTAAGAAAAAGGCGGTCGCGTTTATCAAAAAGGAAAATGAAGCGCGCAAGAGCGCTATTACTTAATTGTAACTCGTGGCTTGGCGTAAATGGCAGTCTCGCCGCCTGCCGCAATTGTGGAAGCCGCACAATGAGAAAGGGAATAGTATGGCCGATCTAACAGGAACCGAAACACCAACTGAGACAGGAACCGAAACGGTGGTAGCAACCGAAACACCGGCCGAAACACCGGAGACCGTCAGTAAGGAGCGGTTCGACGAGCAGCAGGCCAAGCTGACAGAGGCCCAGGAGACGAACGAGCTGTTGCGGCAGAACCAGGCGATCATCGCGGCCAACGTGCCGCAGGCGCCGGCGGCAGAGGCGTTCGATATCTACGCGGAAGTTGGGCTCAAGGCCGACGACCCGACGGACATTCCGAACCAGGAGCAGCTCAAGAGAATCAACGCGCACTTCCAGGCGGTTACCAACAGCAGCAACGCCCAAATTCGATTCCTAATCGAGCATCCAGACTATACCGAACTTGTGGGGACTGCCGAGCAGATCAAATCCGGTCAGTTCGCAGGCCCGTTGAAAGAAGCAATTCGAGCCAACCCTACATTAATGGCCACGATTGGAAACAGTCCGGACCGTCAAGCCGCGGCGTATTCGATTGCGAAGCTGTACGCGGACAAAAACGCGGGCACCAAGATCGAGAAAAGCGAGTCGCAGGAGGTCATAGACGAAGCGGTCAACAACGCCGCTCGCGTAAAGACCGGCGCTAACGTCGCCGGTGGCGAGGGGCTCAGTGAAGCGGGTCGCCTGGCAACGATCTCGGACGCGGACTTTGTCAAGATGGCCAACAAGGTAGGGGCAGATTTATGAAAGGTGTATTATGCCTGACAACGTAACAGATACAGCTCAGATAACCCCGGCCGTTAATGCGTGGTTCAACAAGATCCTGTTGATCCGCAACAAGCCGAGGCTAATCCACTCGCTTTTTGGTGACCGACAGAGCATCCCGGCGGGGCACGGCAAGACGGTCGTGTGGCGTCGGTGGGCTCAGCTGGCCACGAAAGAGGCGGAGATAACCGAGGGAGTGACCCCATCGGCCGACCTGCTCAGTAAGCAGGATTTAAGCGGGACTTTGTCGCAGTACATCGGCTGGATTCTAATAACCGACGTGCTGGAGTTTACGTGCGACAACAAGATCCTGAACCAGGGCGCGACGGAGCTAAACGACCAAATGCTGCGGACCGAAGACGTACTAGTCCGCAACGTCTTAGTCTCCTCGGCGTCGGTGACAACGGCGTCGCACGGCGAGCCGGAGGTAACGTGCCTGAACGCCGACGACGTTGAAACGATTGCGAACAACCTGCAGAACGTTGACGCCGCGCCGATAGCGCCGCAGATTGACGCTTCGGTGAAAACGGCAACGGCCCCGGTCTCAGCCTCCTATTGGGCCATGATGAATACGGCGTTGAACAGAGACTTGTCGAGGTGTGTTGGCTTCCAGAAAGTCGCCGAATATGCCGCACAAAAGTCGGTTCTTGAGTCCGAGCGCGGCGTGATCGAGGAGGTCCGGTTCTTAGCGTCTTCGGTTGCTCACAAAGAAGGCAGCGCGACTGCGGCGTTCCCATCGTCGG